>Ga0105047_10000769_pt1 | contig 55815 bp, 43 predicted proteins | sample MAT04_FD_78384 | JGI IMG/M metagenome (GOLD analysis project Ga0105047, IMG submission 78384) | Freshwater microbial communities from Lake Fryxell liftoff mats and glacier meltwater in Antarctica - MAT-04 (megahit assembly) | ecosystem: Environmental > Aquatic > Freshwater > Ice > Liftoff... | reverse complement strand
GTAGTGTTATCAAATTCCGCGATTTGAGACCTTGATGATTTTTCATGGTGCGCCAACCTCTTTTTTCACCAGTTATACCACCCCATATATGGGGGCTACCACGCAAAGTCCCAAAGACCCTTATTTGTAGCGCGGGCGGATATTATTTTTTGCTTTTATGTGCTTCAGGCGCTGTCCTATTTATTTTTGGCGCTTTGTCATCCATCAGGAGGTCAAGTACGTTATTGATGATCCTGTGTACATATTTTGAAGTGCTAATTTGTTCGATTGAGCCGCCTGTATCGCGCATCAATTCGATCATATGATAGACAAGGCGGGCATCGCGATCTTTTGGTTTGTCGCCGTGCGAATTCCATAGTGCGATTAGGGTTACCTTGTCTACGCCGCGCCCAAGGGATGAATATAACGCCCAGCGGTTGTTGCGCTCGTAGGGATCATCTCCTGCCTTGGGGAGACCCACATTCTCAATTTGATATAGTTCTTCCACCAGCAGGTGGTTTTTTATTTTGTAGAAGCGATCCACCCATGCGTCACCACCGGGAGACACAAATTGACGAATGTAGGCTGATTCAGGCAATGGCAGGTAGGCTCTTACTTTGATGCCTTTCTCGGCGCAAATTTCTGCAAAGAGAATCTCGCTTCCTGCGGAAAGCCCGGCTACGAATGCCCGGTCATCTGGGCCTGCGTTGAAACTTTCCAATTTATTGAGAATTTCAAAGCGGATCTCATTTTCCTTGTCTGCGGGGAAGGTCTTCTTATCTTTAGTTGGGTAATCAACCATGTATCCAGTGAACAGGAAAGATCGTCCCATCTGTTTGGTTTTATTCGATGAGCTTTTTTTGCCCGGTGTTGACTGGTTTTCATCGCCACCCGTACGCGCAATCTCTTCCTTAATTATTTTAATGCCTGCTCTTACATACTCATCACGCAAGCCGAGCGCTCTGAGAATCTCCAATTGCGCCAAAGAGGAATTCAGGAAGAAAAGGTTTCGGCGCGAGGCGGTGAGGGCTTTGCGATAGGCGCGTACCACGCTGGATGTGGTTTCTGCCGTAAGCACCCGCAACTCGGCAAGCGATATCAATGTCCAATAATCTGCCATGTCGTCTTCGGCCCTGTCTTCAAGCGCAAAGATCAGTGCGCCGCGTAATTCAGGCAAATCATGGCGGATGCGGGTGATATCGGGGTCGGGGTCTTTTTTATCGTCAAATTTATCAGCAAGATGCACAACGATTGTTGAAAGGGTGAGCGCATTGACTCCGGGATAATGATTATTGAGATCAATGTGAAAGCCCTTCATATAAATATCCGCTGCTTTAATCAGCCAATGATAGGATTCGAACGCGCTTTTCATGCGTTTTGCTTTATCTTTGATGCGCTTCCAGGAATCCGTCCACATTTCCTTGTAAATTCGGCCTAAATATGAGATCGCTTCACTGTCATTTGGAAAATCATTTAGCAAGTTTTCAAGCTTGACGATTGCTTCGTCCACACGGCCAAGACGGTTAAGATGAAATGCCTCCTTACGGCGGAATTCCAAATTACCCACATTTACTTCCAAACCTTTGCGATATTGCGCCAGCGCAAGCTCGTTGCGCCCCATGTTTTCGAGCGCCCTGCCAGCTTCACCAATTGCTTCTTCTTTAATGAGGGGATTTTGGATTTCTTCCGTGAGTAGCAAAATATCGCCAATGCGTTTCTGGCGTTGAGCAACGGTAACCCTTTCCTTCCATTCGTTGTACTCACGCCAGAAGCCTGTTGCCAGTGGAGTACGCAGGGCATTCCGTTCCGGCTCTTTCAGCCCGGTAAGCAGGTTAAAAATTGGGCTATGGACCGCATCACGGTCAGAGGCCCAGGTATCTCTGGTCATGCGCGCGATGGCTTGAATATCGGTTTTAATAAACGCCGGGTCTGGTACGCCTTCTGCTGTGATGTGATAGGGCAGGGTGCGGACGTTGAAGATGTCAAAAGGCATATATGCACGCCCAGCCTGGATGTGTACCACGCCGCGTTTACGGAAGGCGTGGCGGATGCCAAGTTCATAATAGACGTTGGCGTTGTCAATGCTCAAGTCGCATATACAGAGATCGGCGAGCAGTAATTCCTGGAACATGTCCGTCAGAATATCGCCGGACGTGGTTTCTTCATCTGCGCGGAAGGGCTCAAAGCCTGCTTCTTCAAGCGCGGGTTTGATCAAGGTTTTATAGATGGCATTGAAATCATAAGGCGAACCATCGCCGCCTTTCTTTTTTCCGAATGGCATCACCACAAATGCATGCGGACGAACTTCCGGGCGGATCGGATGGGGCGACTCATCTGCTTTTGAACCAGAGATTGGCAGAACCTTTGTGACATTTTCCTGCTTCACAGGCTCTGCAATAGCAGCCACGATTTGGGTTGGTCGCGGTATATTGGCTGGAGGCGGAGTCTGAGGTTGGTCGCCTGGTTTATTGGCGTCTGCTGTAACCTCTTTTGGAACAGTTGCGTTTGGATCAGTCATTATTGCTCCTCAAGGATGAACTATCCCTTTGCGTCAGTTGTTTTCGGGTAGCGGGATAGGAGGTCGTTAAGTACGCTCATCGGTGTATTACCGCTAATTTCCACACCCTCAAATTCTTCCTGGATCGCCTTGAGAGAGGAGGAGAATCCGCCAATGCGTTCTGCGATGTTTTGCGCCGCGTCTTGAATTGCGTTCTGCATGGCGGCAAGTTCGGCTTGTACCAGTTCTGAGGATGCTTCTTCGGCAAGCGTACCAAGCGCAGACTTGAACGTTTCGGTCAGTTTTTCATCACTAGCAAGCAGACTCTCGTGTGTATAGTCGCCTATTGCGTCTGTAATTCCTTGCTTGAAGCGGAGGTCAGAATCGCGTTGCTCTTTGATTACGCGGTTGATCAGGCTGGCTTCTTCTTCAAGATCAGAGTCGCGTAAGGCTTCCTGCATGGATTTGATGTATTCCACGTTTTGTCCCCACAAAATATCTTCTGTGGAGCGTACCGTTTTATAGAACTCTGTTTGATCTTGTTCTTCGCCTTCCAAATTTTTCCAGTGATCGAACAGGATATTTAGTTCCATGATCACTTTGCTGTAATTCCGAACGACAGAATCCAGGCTGCGCAATTCCTGCCAGCCGATGAATGCTGAAGTGAAAGCCGCAGAGAGAGCAACCCACAACGCGATAGGAGGCCCCCAAGCCGCAAGTAAAGCGCCCATTCCACCAGAAATGAGAATAAACATTTGTAGACGGGTTCGTTCCTTTTGCCTTCTATTCACTTCACGCGTGTGCCAACTTAATTGATCTTCAAGCCTGTAACGGAAATATTCATCTCCAGTCAGATCGCGAAAGCCTGGGTCGCTATTTGGATAGCTGGGACTAAAACGCGGGGCAGGAGGAAGAACACCTTTGTAAGGTTCAAGAATCAATTCGCCGTTCATCCCGCTAAAAACGGAGCGTTGAATTTCCTCCAACCTTTTTTCAAGCCAGGCGCGTCGAGTTGGCGTATTTTGCAGGATGGTACGATAGGAATAGATTTCTTTTAATATCTCTTCTGCGCCTGCACGTGTCACCAACCAGTCGCCAGTTGAGAAGAATTTCCCCACGAATGCGGCAAGAATAGAAGCCATAATCGGCGAGATAATAAGTAATAACTTCAAAATCACTCCGCCCAGCGGTGAAAAGTTTTCGGGATATAGTTCTGTCAGGATGGCGAATAAAGTTGCTAAAACTCCGAGCGCCGTGATCCATCGTCGCAGGTTAAGATGCGATTTTGCTCTCCTAGTTGATGCGGCATCCAATTGGGCAAAACGGGTCCAGGCGACTTCCAAAATAGGTGTGACTTGTTGAGGTTGAGTTTCCATATTGGCTTCTCCAATAATTTATTTTTTACCTGCGGGCAGGTTCGGGCACATCAGGCGATATTCTTCTTCAAAGAACAAGAGTTTCCATTTGTTTTCGTCAAAATTGCTGATCAGGTGCGCGCAGGCGGTTTCCGCTAATTGACTGCGCATTACCAGTGGAATGGACAACATATCCCATACCATCACTGTTTTGCGTGATACCGTAGCAAGCTGCCTGCCATCCGGTGAAAACGAAACGCTGGTCACTTTATCAACGTGAGGCAGGCGCGCAACTTCCTGTCCGAGTACAAGATCATAAAGGTAGACATAGCCGCTGGAATCGCCCACAGCCAGCCGTTGGTTATCTGCACTGAAGTCCAGGGATAATACTTCTCCATTTGCGAGGAATTTGTTTTTTGCGCGGCTAAAGGAGCCGTTTTCCATATTCCAAAAATATACTGTTGCTTCGGAACTGCCCGTAGCGAGCAGTTTTCCATCCTTGCTGAATTGGACAGTTTTGATCCTGCCAGCCTGCTCCAGGATTGCCACTTGAGCCTGTGTGCTGAGGTCCCAAACAATACTGTGATTGTTTTCTTCAGTGCCTGCGACCAGGTATTTTCCATTGGGCGATACCGCAAGAGAAAGGAGCACACCTTCGGCATTAAGACTATGTAATTTTTCGCCAGTTTCCACATCCCATATATTAATAAGCCCTTTTTGATCGGCTGTTATAACCTGCCTGTTATCAGGCGTGAAGGCTACTGTGTCAATTACTACCCCATCATGGGAAAAGAAGAGTTTCTTTTTACCATCGACGCTGACCAATACGACACGGTTGTAGCTGGCGGTATTCTCATCTTTTTCCACTATGGCGATCCACTTTGAATCTGCGCTGATTGCCATGCTGCTGGTCAAGCCATTCGTGGTGAGTAATTTCTTGCGGTCATCTTGCGCACTGCCCAATTGATTTGAATTGATCAACCAAATATTCTTATCATCTAGATTTACAGCCAGCCACTCGCCATTCGGACTGAAATGAACTTCATTCACGAAATCTGAAAATTGAGCAAACCCTGTCCGGGACTTAAGTTGTGAAATATCCCAAAGCGTAATTCGACCGTCGTAATCACCGACGATCAGGCGTGTGGCATCCTTATTGAAACGGATGGATGACCCAATGCCATTGATGGGAATTTGCATGAATTCCGTCCCGCTGGCTGAATCCCAAATGCGGAGGGTTTTGTCATAGCCGGTTGTCGCGATCCATTGCCCATCGCTGCTGACGCGTACCTTCTTAACAAAATTGGCTTGCGCCATGCGTAACTTTTCCTGCCCCGTTTGGGTATTAATAACGCGCACCGTGTTATCGTCGGATACGGTCACAAACCATGAACTGTCGGGCCCAAAGGTGACATCTTCCACCCAATCGCCTTGTGTAATGGAATATCTTTGTCCACCATACGTGGTTATCATACTGCGCGCGGTACTATCTGCTCCCACGCTCACCAACCACTTGCTGTCTGGACTGAATTCGAGATCGATTACTTCACCATTGTGTTTTGGTCCTGCCAGGGTTTGGCTGCCCATCACTGTCCAAACGGAAACATCTCCCCTGGTTGTGCCAATTGCCATATATGTGCCGGTGTTGTCAAAATCAATTGTTTTAACGTCGCTGCTTTGTGTGAAGTAAAGCTCTTCTTTCATGCTTTTCATGTCGATCATACTGACCGCTTTACTTCTGCCTACGCCCAGCCATTGACCGCTGGGGTGCAGGTTCAAATCCCAAATTGACGCTTCAAATTGAAGAGATTTTATCTGTTTGCCTGTATTTGCATCCCAAAAAGTGACTACGCCCTTTTCGGTTCCTGTAACCAAAATCTTGCCATCCTGGGTCATGACAGAGTCGTACACAATGCCGTCATGTTGCATACAGAAAAATTGCGAGCCATCTTCCATGCTCCAGATACAGGCTTTGCCGGCAGAATCAACCGTAATAAACTTTTTTTGGTCTGGGCTGGTTTGGATCGTCCAGATGCGCGCATTGACATTCATTTGCTTAATAGGAATTGGGAGCAGGCTGATATTATGTCGCAGGATATTTTCTGCATTTTCAAGACCGGGTAATAGTTGATATGCGTCCAATGCCAGCAGGGTGCTGGTGTACAATTCGCCAACCCGATCCTGATAGATTTTGGCTTCAGATGCGCTGCGCTGGGCGTTCGCCTGTTGGGCATTCTTATCGGCTATTATTTTTTGCTCTTCGGCAATGGATTGTTGTGTGGCGCGCGCCTGTTCATTTGCTTCCGCAACTTTCTGACTACTCTCCGCCTTGTCTCTGCTTTTGCGCGCTTCGATGCTTTGAGTGAACGCATAGATTCCCAGAAGCACGCTAAGTACCAACGCCGCGCCGATGCCGATGGTCAGGTTTCTTTGGCGTTTTACCGCAATTTTGCGGCTGGTGCTGATGTATTCAGCTTGTAGGGGAACTACCGCGCGCGCTTCTTCTTTGGTTGACTCGATCATCCAATGTTCGCCGTCGCTGAGGTCTGAGCCTTGCAACAGGTAACTTGGGTTACGGTTTTTTTGCTCCCATTCAGTGGCGCGTTGCAGAAGACGGGTATGTTGCTGTACCCAGCCCAGATCAGTTTGAATACTTTCAACCACCCTTGGCATTGTGGCTTTGAAGTCGTCTTTCTTGGGACGCATATACACCCAATTGGTCGAAGCCAATTTGGGATGCATTTTTTGAACCTTTTCAGGGTCACAATATAAAACGGGGATGATCTTCTTGTTGTACTTAATGCCCAACTCCAACTCATCCATGCAAACTTTAGACTTGAGTGAATCCGGGCTGATCACAAAAACAAGTGCATCACTCGCCGCAATCGCGGTGGTGATTTCCACCATCCAGTCGGCGCTAAGCGGAATCCCTTCCCAATCGACCCACGCCTCAATGCCACTCTCTACAATGGCTGTGTTTAACTTGCGTACAAAAAGTTTATTTTTGCGCGAGTAGGAAATGAAAATTTTTGTCTTGCGCGATCCGTTTTTATCTGCCATGCCTTGTTCTCAGTTTAGCGTGAGACAAACCACGCGGCAACATAGCCTTCGCTGGTTGCGTCTTTCACTTTGATCCATTTATCATTTGCGCCAATCTTTGCTTCGCCGCCCGCTTCGGTAATGGTGAATTCATAGTTGATCGGCACGCGCTTGATCAAAGAGGCGTCGCTTACAACAGGTTGGTTGCGCAAAGAGACCATTTCAACAGTAGTTTTAACTTTATTTGTCGCTCCAGTGGCTGGCGCAGATGTACTTGCTGTTTGCGCTGCTGTGGAACCTCCTGCATACTTCACATACCAGGCGGCAACATAGCCTTCCTTTTTGCTCGCATCGCGCACCTTGATCCATTGATTTTGCACGCCAACTTTGGCAACGGCTTGGTTGGCAGGCTCAAGGCTGATCAATTGCTCAGAAATGGGTACGCGGCGTATCAATGTCTCAGGGGCGATAACAGGTTGGGAGCGTAAGGATAGTTCCTCGGTGGGGTAAAGTGCCAAAGCGCCAGCCGGAATAGGAGCAGGCGCGGCGGGGGCGGGAGCCGCACCAGGTTTCGGCGCCGCCGCAGGCTTGGAAGCTGAAACAGTGATCGGGGTCGAAGCGTTTTTTCCTTTTTTTTCAGAAACGAACCACGCGGCAACATATCCCTGATCGCCGTTTGGATCCTGAACCTGAATCCACTGACCTTGCACGCCAATTTTTGCTTTGGCTTGCGCTTTTGGCTCTAGGCAGATCAACTCTGTTTCAATTAACATGCGCTTCCATAAATATCCGCCCACAGACGGTTCTGCACGTAAAGAAAGATCATCTTCGGCGGCGTAAATAATATATTTTTCAGCCGGCACAGGCACTTTTACAACTTTGGGCGGTTCGGGCGGCATGCTGCTGTAAGAGTTGAACCATAATACTGCGCTGATTTCCGACTCTATTTTTGCACCATTAAATTTATAGCGTGTGGTTAGTAAGACATCTTTGTCGGGACCGTCACTGCCGTATTTATATGGATCGTAAATTGAATAATCATTTCCCTTCTTTTCTTTAACTAAAACAAAATGTGTTTGAATACCCGCTTGCTTATTCCAATCCACCTGCAAGATCACTGGCTTGCCCTCTGCCACAGCCGCGTCAATCAACGGGATAGGCGCAGGCCAGGTTTCGCAGGGTTGCATATCTTGATAAGCACAATTGGTCCAAATATAAGGAAGCACGCTGGGGATAAAAAACGCCCCTTGAAATCCGCCAGCGCCTTTCATCTTTGCATTGACAGTTACAGGGGTTTCGTTGTAGCCAATTCCATTGAGCATCATGGTCACGGATGTGAGCAGGCAACCCCATCCGCCAATCGTCTCGCTGGAATTCCCAAGCGCTGTTTTCTTCCACGCTTCGTCATTCTGGTAAAGGTTCTTTGTAACAAACATATTGCCTTACCTCCATTTATGGACTGGATTATTTTTTTAATTCTGCCTCATGAAATTAGATCAATTTTACCCCATTTAGTTTACAACGAACTTTTAATTTTTGTGGGTCAATAGGATGAAGAGCCGCGCCTCTCGCCGACGCCCCAGCCTGCCAGCCATTAATGGCTTTTTTCTCCCTTTGGCAGTTTCGCATGCCCCGCGACAATAAAACACGGCCTGAAAAGCCGTGTTTTATTGTCATTATTTAGCATATTGACTGAGCCACCACTCTGCACAGGGTGGGGCGCTCTCTTTAACTTTTTTGAGCAATTCCTCTGTATCAAAGTAAACGCGGCGCGCATCGACATTTAGCGAATTCCCGCTTTGGTTGACGACCATATATTCAGCCCAGGGCAGTAAATTTACCGGATTACCAGGCGAGAATGCAAACTTAAAAGCATTGCCAATACTGCCTGAATTCAGAATAAGTTTATCGTCGTGCCGCCGAACCATTTGGACGTGTGAGTGCCCACCGATAAATATATTGGCATTTTGCCCATTAAAATATACATCCAATACTTCAGGCGGGGTCGTAGATTGAATAATATCAGTAGATGAATGAGGCGACCCATGAAAGGCAAGGATAAGATCGCCATTGGGTAAATTGATTTCGTGCATCGGCTTAAACGAGTCGATGAACTTAAGATCGTCTGGCGATAATTGATCCCTGCACCAGTACAGGTCTGCAATGAGGTGTTCGGTAATTTCATATTGAGATGCGCTTTCAGGGTTTAGTATGGCCTCATCATGGTTTCCTTTAACATGCAGGCACTTCAACTCCCTTAAAGCGTTTAATACCTCAAGCGGTTGTGGACCTAAAGTGATGGCATCGCCAAGACAAACGACCTGGTCAATGGATTGTGAATGAATATCCGCAAGAACAGCTTGAAATGCAGTGAAATTACCGTGAATATCTGAGATGAAAGCAATACGCATAAATTAACCTTTATTATTGTCATTGTACACGAACAAAAGACAATAATATATGATTTGCCATAAAACTAGAACTTTTGGGTGATGCGTTATTTCGCCGTGTCCGTCCTCCCGTAGTTATCCTTTTGGATAAGGCAAAACGTAAAGCAGCATAACCAGGAACATGATCGTATTGCCAGCCAAAACGCATAAATGCCAGATCTCATGGTTGCCAAAATATGGCGGGTATGGATTTGGTCTCCCATTTGCAAAGATCAACGCGCCAACGGTATAGAAGAGACCGCCTGCAATGAGCAGGGAGATGGCTCCCATACCAAGCTGGCTATAAATGGGACCGATCAGAAAAACGATGATCCATCCCATGAGTAAATAACTGATGTTGGACATCAAAACGGAAATCTTTGCAAAAAAAATGGATTTGAGCGTAATGAAAAAGACCGCCAGACTCCAAATGATGCCAAATAAAACCCAGCCTGTCGCACCGCTCAAGATCGTCAAACAAAATGGGGTGTAGGAGCCTGCGATGAGTAGATAAATTGCACTATGATCGAGAATGCCGAAGACACGCAGGTATTTTCCAAAGAGCAAAAAGAAATGTAAAAGACAGCTAAACAACAGAGACAGGAATAGACTCGTGCCATAAATTGCAAACCCGATCACGTGTGCGGGTTTATTGTTAACCGCCGCCAAAGTGACCAGCGCCGCCAGCGCCGAAATGGACAGGATCGCGCCGATCAAATGGCTAATGGAATTAAAATACTCGTTGCTGTCTGGCGAGGAAATATGCGGGTCGAGGACGGGTTTTTGTGCGCGAGTATATCTTATGCTGGCGGCAATACAATCTGTGTGGCAGAATTCCCAATAGACGGGGCGATTGATCAATTGGTTGAGTTGTGTGAATTGTAGGGGTGATGGAAGAGGAAGTCAGAGGGTTGTGGAAGGAAAATAAAATGCTCCACACAGGGTGAGGGGGGCACCCTATGTGGAACAACCCTATTGTTACATAAAAGTCTCAAATTTTCAAGACCTAAATGCAAGGAAAATGTGTGGATTGTGGATGAGTGTATTCTGTATAAACTCTACTTGAAAAGGGTATTAAAAACAAAAAGGGGCTGTTGAAAAAACAGCCCCTTTACTACTCAACCATCCAACTTCTTTTCTTTCTTCGCGCGCAGCCAGCCGTTCAAACTATATTTCACCACACGCTCATGGCCTTCGAATAATTTTTTGAGATTTGGACGCAAAGCCCACATGAGCAAAATTTCCGCGCCCACGCCGTACCAGACATCCATCCAGGGCATCAGTCCCTGTGAGGCACGGACAGCGAAGATGATGGTGGCAAACAATGCCACAGCCATCGTGGTCACAGATGCGATGCCGAGCGAGAAAAAGGTCAACATGCCGAGCGGCAGGATGATCAGGATCGAGCCGGGCCAAAGCCCCATGGCGCCGCCGACGGATGGCGCTCCGCCCGCTCCGCCGCTTAATCCAACCCACTTTCCATTTTCGTCATGCACGGGCAAAAAGATGGAATAGTTATGCCCAATGATTGCGGCAAGCGGCGCAACGACATGCGCCCAATGACTGGGTGTGAGCCAGGTTGTCATCCAGACTGCGCCGGCGCCTTTCAAGATATCGAGCATGGCTGTCGCAACGCCCGCCCAAAAACCAGCCGCGCGCATTGCATTTGTCCCGCCGGTGCGCCCGCTTTCCACCTGGCGAATATCTTTTCCTGTTTTTAGTTTTACGATCAGCAATCCAAAGGGGATCGAACCAAATAGATATGCCAGTAGAATGATCCCAATATCGAAAACAATTTGCATTGAAACTCCTCCGGTTTGAATGTATTCATAAAAACACAGAAAACGAGATAAGGTTGCTTACACAACTTGTAAGGTTACTTCACTGAATGCGCCATCTTCTATCCAAAAACCGCGTGCGTGCCATGAATTATCCACGCGCGCAAGGATGACGTGAACCACTGCATAGGCGGACTGCGCTATGTCAGTTGGCGAAACCGTTTCAGGCCCGGTGGGATGCGAGTGGAAGATGCCGATTAATTCCAGCCCGTTGGAGTCGATCCACTCGAAGGCCTTTAACTGCTCGATGGGATCCATTACGAAGCGCACCGCGCTCTGGGCTTGATTCGTCACCTCAAGCACCGATTCCACCTTTGAGTTGAGTCCTGCCAAAAGTCCGCACGCCTCAAGCGGAGCGCATGAGTCAACGTGCGTGATCATTTTTTGTAGCTGCTCTTTTGTGAGCGTAAGGGATTGCATTAACGTAAAAAAATGAGCGCGAACCAGGCAATCCCAACGACGATCGCGGGACCAAGCGCGGCGCGGCGCAATGGAATATTTTCTGTCAGGCTGGCAGATAACATGGTCAGCGCGTAAAGCGGACCCGTGAGCGCCAGACCAAATTGAATCGGTGTGAGCGGCCAGTAATGCAGCCCCGCGCCGATCTGCACGCAGACAATACCAATGCCGATTGCCCAGGGGAAATCCCAGCGGTCAGTGCCATCCAAATGAAGGATGCGTAAACTGATCAGCGCCGAAACGGTGAAGATGACCGGAATCAGCAGGAACATGCGTACACCAGAGAAGCGCAGGGAAGTGGTCAGAATCAGAAATAATGCGTACGCGAGCGCGGTTAGTCCGGCGCGGGCAAAGGCGTAAGGCGGCGCAGAGGCGTCAATGGTGATGTACTCGGCAAGAAAAACACTTGCGAGCAAAACTGCGCTAAATGCAAAACCAACCCACCAGGCTGTATCATTTGACAATAAAGCCAGCGGCGCGCCAACGACAAAGGTCGTGAGCGTGGGCAGCATTAGATGCTCGATGTTTCGCTTTTGCCCAATTGCGGGGTGGTCACGAGTCAGCCAGTCCATGCCTGTGGCGGTCAGCGCGGCGGCGAGGATGGTTATGGCAGTGCCAAGGGTGAGAGGATAGGCAAAGTAGAAGCCGGGCAGGGTAATGGTCAGCGTGAAATGAGGCGATTGAATAAGCCGGGTCAGAGCAAATGTCAGCAGGACAGATGCGATCAAAATGCCTGCACGGTTGGCTGATGGCAGATACGAACGGTTCTCTTGCATGGCGAAGATTGTACCTGCGGGGACGCGTGAGCGCAAGCGGGGGTATGGTAGAATCAGAATGTTATGGACGTCACACACAAAGAAAACCTACCCCCACCACCGGGCATTATCAACTCCATTAAAGCGGGCTTTGATCTCATCGCCACACACCTCACGGCAATTTTGCTGCCGTTATTGTTGAATTTATTCCTATGGCTGGGTCCGCGCCTGCGTATGGACGCCTTGTTTAATTCAGTCAAATCTGACATGCTCTCGATCTGGAAATCTGGCGGCATACCCACGGCTGATATTCAGCGTGCGATGGATTTGTACGAGAAGGTTATTCCCAGGATCAATTTATTCTGGATTTTTCGTACGATACCCATCGGCATCTCAAGCCTGTTTCTGCCCCAGGGAACTTCTCAAACGCCTTTGGGTAATCCTGCCATTTGGCAGGTCAGCGCGGCAAGTTTGCTCGGCTGGATTTTTTTCCTGACACTCTTCGGGTGGATTGGCGGCGGGCTGTATTTTCGCAGTGTGGCCTGGCTGACACTTGCGAATACAGATGCCTCGCCCCTGGGTGTTTTCCGCGCAATCATGCAGACGATCCTTGTTTCCATTTTCTGGGGCATTCTCTCGGTGTTTGTTGGTATTCCATCCTTTTTAATCCTGGCGGTGGTGCTTCAATTTAATGCGTTCGTCGCCAACCTAATTGTGCTGTTCCTCAGTCTGGCTTCGATGTGGGTGATCGTGCCTTTGTTCTTCTGGCCGCATGGCGTTTTCCTTAAACAGCAAAATGTGATCACATCCATTGTGAGCAGCCTGCGGATGATGCGTTTCACACTTCCCACAAGCAGTCTGTTTGTGTTGACGGTGTTCCTGCTCACCTTTGGTTTGAATTTCCTCTGGAGCATCCCCCCTGAAGATTCATGGATGACGCTTGTAGGTATTTTTGGTCAATCATTTGTTGCCACTGCCTTATTGGCATCCAGTTTTGTTTATTATCGCGATATGAATATCTGGCTGCAAGGTGCAATTGAGCGTTTGAAATTAAACCCGCCAAAACGGGCGTAATGCAGCAAATTTATGGAGTCCAAAGTCTCCTTCGGCGTACGCTTTGCGTCAGGAGATTTTGCAATCCAGGTGAAAGTCCTGTATGATTAGGAAAGATTGTTGGAGGTATTTATGGCTGAAAAAGAGAATCAAATGAACTATGATGTAAATTCCATTCAGGCCCTGGAAGGTATTGAGCATGTGCGTAAACGCCCCGGTATGTACGTGGGCGGCACGGACATTAAGGCTTTACATCATCTTGTTTATGAAGTTGTTGATAATGCAATTGATGAAGCGCTTGCCGGTGTTTGCACCAGAATTGATATTACCATTCACCCTGATAGCAGTGTAACCATTGAAGATAATGGACGCGGCATTCCCGTCGGCCCGCATCCCTCCAAAAAGGATGCCAATGGAAAGCCAATGGAAACATTGGATGTTGTGATGACAGTTATCGGCGCGGGCGGCAAATTCGGCGGCGGCGGATACAAGGTCTCCGGCGGTTTGCATGGTGTGGGTGTCAGCGCCGTGAATGCCCTCTCCGAGTGGATGATCACTGAGATCAAGCGTGACGGTAAGTTGTGGCGCCAGGAATACAAGCGTGGTGTGCCGCAGGGCGCCATCAAACAGATCGGCAAGGTGAAGGATGAAACCGGCACTAAGCAGTCCTTCAAATTTGACAAACAGATTTTCACGGAAGATATCGATTTTCGTTTCGACACGCTTGTCCAGCGTCTGCGCGAAATGTCCTTTGTGACGCGCGGCGTAACCATCAAATTCGTTGATGAGCGGGCTGACCGCGAGATGACTTTCTATTTTGAAGGTGGCATTACAGCATTCGTCCGGTATCTTAATCGCAACCGTGAAGGGCTTCATCCTGTGGTGCATGTTGAAAAAGAAGTGGATAACATCGGCATTGAAGCCGCGATCCAATATACAGATTCTTACACAGAATCTGTTTACTCCTTTGCCAACACGATCAATACCATTGACGGCGGCACGCATCTGACTGGTCTGCGCTCCTCGTTGACGCGTGTGGTCAATGACTATGCTCGCAAGAATGGCTTGCTCAAGGATGCAGACCCAAACTTCTCTGGTGACGATACACGCGAAGGCTTGACCGCCATCGTTTCGGTCAAGCACCCTGACCCGCAGTTTGAATCGCAAACCAAAGTCAAGTTGATGAATCCCGAAGCGCAGACCTATGTCACCCAGGTGGTTGGCGAAGCGTTCAGCACTTTCCTTGAGGAGAATCCGCAGGCGGCGAAGGCGATCATTGCGAAGTGTCTTACGTCAGCCCGTGCGCGTGATGCGGCGCGGAAGGCGCGCGATCTCGTGATTCGCAAGTCTGCGCTTGAGTCGTTGACACTGCCCGGCAAACTGGCAGATTGCTCCGAGCGTGATTCATCCAAGACTGAGCTTTATATCGTGGAAGGTGACTCGGCTGGCGGCTCTGCCAAACAGGGACGTGACCGCCACTTCCAGGCTATTCTTCCCTTGCGCGGTAAGATCTTAAATACCGAGCGCGCCCGCCTTGATAAAATTCTTGGTAATAACGAAGTCAGGTCGCTGATCTCTGCGCTTGGCACAGGCATCGGCGATAACTTTGATCTCGAAGGGTTGCGCTACGGACGTATCATTATCATGACCGATGCGGACGTTGACGGAAGCCATATCCGCACCTTGCTGCTGACCTTCTTCTTCCGATATATGCCACAATTAATTGATGATGGTCATATGTATATTGCCCAGCCGCCTTTGTATCGCATTGCATACAAGAATCAGGTCAAGTATGCGTATAGCGACAAGGAAAAAGATAAGGCAGTCAAAGAGTATGGCAGTGATAAAGTGGGCATTCAACGTTACAAAGGTCTCGGTGAAATGAACCCGGAGCAGCTATGGGAAACAACCATGAATCCCACGAATCGCACGCTGCTCCTCGTCACTGTTGAGGATGCCGCCGAAGCTGACAGAACTTTTGACATGCTGATGGGCGACGCGGTAGATCCGCGCAAGAAGTTCATCCAAACCCATGCAAAGAGCGTCAGGAATTTGGATATTTAGTTTTGAACATTTGATCCTGTAAAAGTCCATCAGCCCATATCCTGCGGCGCTGATGGACTTTTTATATTCCCGCCTTTCTTCTTTGTTATGAAAGTACCATACACTGATGATGGACTTGTAGAGTAAAATTCAAACATTATGATTGCTAAAAGTATGCAAAATAACATGCAGCTCGGCTTTCAGCGGTACAAAACCCTTATCAACAAAATCCTGCAATGGGTGGTATTCACATATCAGGCGATTGCGGTTGTTCTCTTTATTTTGGGGTTGGTTTTGGCAAACCGCTGGCTTCAGCAGCCGTTTCTGGGGGCACTTTATGAGCACACGCTGGTATTCAATGGCACAGGTCCAGGGAGCGCCATGCCTGCCTGGGATTTATTTGATCAGGTTGCAATTGGCGACCAACTGATTGCCATTAACGAGATGCCGGTAAAAAGTGCGGATGATATTCATGCGATTTTGCAGGGGCGTTTTCCCGGCGAAGAAGTAAACGTCACCGTACATTCAGTGAGCGGCGAAGATCGCGTATTGATCGTCACTTTACATTCTTTTCCAGCGTCCAGTCGGACAGTCTATTTTGTTATCCCTACAATATTAAGTACTATTTTTCTTGCCGCCAGTCTGTGGATATTTGGCTTGCGTCGTAATGAACCGGCTGGACGCGCTTTTTCCCTCTTTACATCCTCTCTCGCTATTGTCACCGGTACATATTTCGACCTTGTTACAACTCATCAATTCACCACCCTATGGACTGCCGCCGCCGCTATTTCGGCTGGCGCATTAATTGATCTTGCGCTTACCTTTCCACTGGAACCGCGCGCCGCCATTAATCGGCCATACCTGCGTTGGGGCGGGCTTCTTGTTGGAGTCATTCTTTTTATCTCAGCTTATACAACATTATTCAATTTTGATAATCCAACAGCCTATATCCGCAGCTGGCAATATATTTATGGCTTTATCGCTTTGAGCGTAGTTATCTATATTTCCATGAATCTTTATCATGCGGTCTATGCTCAATCGCCTGTGGTGAAAACGCAATCACGTACCATTCTTATTGGAACGCTCTTTGCCTTTGTTCCCCTGGCTGCCTGGCTTGTTTTAGGTTCCTTTCGACCCACCAACTTTTCGCCATACCTGTTTTTGCCGCTCGCGTTTTTCCCTTTGGTAATTGGATACACCATCCTGCGCTTCCGCTTTCTTCGCACCGATGATATTGTGCGGCGCGGGTTGATGTATGCGTTGCTAACTGTGCTTGTGGTGGTTCCATATGTAGCACTGGTGACAGGAGCAGGTCTAATAGGTTACGCTAATTTACCCGCCGCAACCAGCCCATATTTGGTGGGTGGGTTCATTATTGTTCTTGTCCTTTTGCTTGAGCCACTCCGAACGCGCCTGCAAAGCATGGTGGATACCATGTTCTTCCGCGGCGAACGTGCTTTTGCAGAACAACTTCAGGACTTTTCTCATCGACTCGCCACAGCATTGGATCTCAACACAATCGGCACGATTCTGCGCGAACAGATCGTTTCAACCCTGACCCCGAGCAGGGTTCACGTTTATACATACGATACACTCAACGACTTTTTCTCCGCCCTTCCCGGCAATGACCGCCGTCCAACAAGCGATATTCGATTCACGGCAACAAGTCCATTTGCGCGTTACTTTGAAACCGAACGTCTGCCTTTATATTTGGACAATACTGCCGCGCTGCCACCTTCTTTGCAGGCTGAACAATCACGGCTTGCATTGCTTGGCGCGCGCCTATTTATTGCTTTACCGGGCAAACAACGCGCAAATGGCTGGCTTGCATTGGGACCGCGCCTGTCTGGTCAACCTTATGCGCCGCGCGATTTGAAATTTCTTGAGAATATTTGCGATCAGGCTTCGATTGCCATTGAACGTCTACAAACTGTAGCCCATCTTGAGCGTCAGATTCAGGAAATGAACGCACTGACCCGCGTTTCTCAAGGTGTGAACGTAACCCTAACTTTTGACGATGTGCTTGAATTGATCTACGCTCAAACCGCACAGATCATTCCGACCTCGCATTTTCATATTACGCTTTATAACGAAACCAGTGATTATTTCTATTATGGCTTCTGTGTCGAGAATAACGAACGCATTCCCGACCGTGAGAATCTTCCCTTTTTGATGAGCACAGGTCTCAGCCCAGAGGTGATCCGCAAGAGTCGCCAGCTTATTACGCAGGATTACGTCCGCGAATGTCAGGCGCGCAACCTCACCCCTGTATTGGAGAATGTCTTTGCCTGGATGGGCGTGCCTCTCAATGCAGGCGCAGTATCCATTGGAGCGCTTAGTATTGGCAGCCGTGATGGTGCTACGGCTTATACGCGTGGTCAGCTTGAGTTGTTGCAAGCCATCGCAGATCAGACCGCGGGCGCAATCGTAAAAGCGCGCCTGCTCGAAGAGACACAACAGCGCGCCCGTCAACTTTCCACGTTGAATGAGATTACCCGGCAGTTAACGTCAACGCTGGAACTGGGCCCACTCCTTCAAAATATCCTTGAGAATGCGGTCGGCATTTTGAACTGTGAAGCAGGCAGTTTGTTCCTTCTGGATGAACAAACCAAGGAACTGGTCTTTAAGGTTACCGTGGGACCTGTAGCAGCAAACTTGATCGGTCAACGTTTGCCAGCTGGCACTGGGATCGTCGGGCGTGCCGTACAAACACACGGGCCGGTGATTGAAAACGAAGAACAGGGTGTTTCCTCCAAAAGATTTAGCGGCGTTGATCAGCAAACTGGATTTGCGAGCCGTTCGCTTATGGCGGTTCCTCTGCAGGTAAAGGATCGTGTCACGGGCGTGGTTGAAGTCATCAATCGCCGTGACGGTCTCCCATTTGTGGCAGGCGACCAGGAACTTCTGACCGCCTTTGCAGGACAAGCCGCAGTTGCAATCGAGAACGCGCGTCTTTATATGCTTACAGATCAGGAACTGGCCTCTCGTGTGGAAGAACTTTCGGTGATGCAGCGGATTGACCGCGAGTTGAATGCCAGCCTTGAAATGGATCGAGCCATGAGCATTACATTGGATTGGGCGCAGCGTCAATCTGGCGCCGAAGCAGGCCTGATCGGCATGTTGGAGGAGGGCAAATTGCGCGTGATGGCACATCAAGGTTTTGATGAACGCATGGCAGACCTGCCCGACCAGACAATGAAAGTGGAATTGCCCGCCATGGTTCTCTCTGTCGAAAATGGTCAGCCGCAATTGTTGACCGTTACTGAGTCCAATGAAAAGTTGCTTTCCAGCGCCCATACTCAAGTGATTATTCCGATCCGGCGCGAGACGCTGGTTGTTGGTTTGCTCCATTTGGAAAGCACCAGTGATTCACGCGTGGACATTGACTTCCTGACCCGTCTCACTGACCATGCTGCCATCGCGATTTCCAACGCGCAACTGTACGGCCAAGTTCAGCGTGCCAATGTCGCCAAAAGCGATTTCGTCTCCCTTGTGGCGCACGAGTTAAAGAACCCGATGACTTCCATCAAGGGCTATACGGATTTGCTTGCGGGCGGCGCAGTGGGCCAGATCAATGAAATGCAAACCAATTTCCTGAATACCATTAAATCCAACGTGGAGCGCATGTCCACTTTGGTTTCAGATCTTAATGATAACGGCAAGATCGAAGCAGGTCGTTTGCGACTCGAATATAAAGCGACCAATGTGCCAGACCTTGTGGATGAAGTTGCCCGCTCGCTTAAACGTCAGATCGAAGACAAGAAACAAACTCTTGAAGTTGTTTTGCCTGAGAAAATTTCTCCCGTCTGGGCAGACCGCATTCGTGTTGGTCAGGTGCTTACCAATCTGGTGAGTAATGCTTACAAATATACGCCCGAAAGCGGCATTATCCAATTGGGCGTGGAAGAAGTCATAAATCAATGGGATGCTGAAGGCGCCGTCCGCGTTGTCCATTTATGGGTCAAGGATAATGGCATCGGTATGAGTCTCGAAGATCAGCAAAAGATGTTCCAAAAATTCTTCCGTTCTGAAGACCCCAAAGCCCGTGAAGCGCCCGGTACAGGGTTGGGTTTGAATATTACGAAGAGTTTAGTGGAAATGCAAGGCGGTAAGATTTGGTTTGAGAGTGAGTATCGTAAAGGTACGACCTTTCATTTTACGGTCCCGGTTGCGGAAGAGTAGCGAGGTATTATGACATTGGTTGCATCCGTAGGATCTGCGCAAGAACTTGATGGACGTGAAGCTGGCTTGCAAGCCGCGCATCTGGCTTTGAATCACATAGGCGCAAATGCGCCGGGCTTTGCTGTGGTGATCGCGTCGCATCAATATCAGGCGCGTGAAGTGCTGAATGGCGTAACCAGTTTGCTGGGTGATGTTCCCGTGCTTGGTTTTAGCTCTCCCGCCGGACTCACCCATGAAGGTCAGCATCCACACTCTGTAGTAGTCGCTCTCTTAAGCGGTGACTTTCAAGCGGATGCGCTTTGGTTTCCAGGCTATGCACAATCTGGGCGTGAGACTGCCGCAAAAGTAGTGCAGTACGCCTCGGCGCGTGAAGAGCGTCAATCCCTGCTATTTTTTGCAGATGGATTCAATGGAGATGCCGAACAATTCTGCAATGTGATTTCACCCGGTTTAAATGTTATCGGCGGGCTTTCGAGCGGCGATTTACATACCGGTAATACTTATCAGATGGCAGGCAATCAGACCGGCTCCGGCGGATTAGCGGCCGCTTTTTTGCGTGGCAATTTGAAAATAGGCATAGGCTATGACCATGGCTGGGACCAGGTAGGGAAGCAGTTTCGTGTTACACGTTCGCGCGGCTTCTGGCTGCGTACATTGGATGGTCGCCCTGCTTCTGAAACCTATGCAGCTCTCTTTGGCTACCCCGCCCGTGATTGGGCTTTTCCACCTTTGAATTATCTTGCGCGTTTATATCCGCTTGGCGTGGAGCAAGGTGAAGAGTTGATCGTGCGTTCGCCTATCCGCGTGGAGGCAGATGGCAGTTTCCGTATGAATGCCACCATCCGCGATGGTATTGACGCATACTTGTTGGTGGGAAGCCGTGTTGCCTGCGAACGGGCGGCACATGATGCCGCACAACAAGCTCTGGTGCAACTCGGCGATGCAAAACCAGTATTTGCACTTGTGCTTGTAGATATTGCATGGCAATTATTGCTAAAAGCACAATCTGGTGTCGAGATTACCGCTGTTCAGGATATCCTGGGGACCAAAATTCCCATTGCGGGCGGTTATACTTTGGGGCAGGTTGTCCCTGCCGAAGGTACTGCCCCGAAGTTTTTGAACCAGCATATTATGGTCATCGCGTTTGGGGAAGAGAATCCAGTGTAAAAGGCGGAACAATAAATTTATAAATCCCAACTCTGATGAGCTGGGATTTATTTTGCCTTTTTAGGCAGATCAAGCTAAATTTCGATGAAAATAGACACCTTGCAATTTGGTTAACACCAGTTTTCCAGATTTATTGTATACTGCCCTAAAGAAACGAGGCAGGGCATGACCGAAAAAAAGACACCATCAAAAAAAGCAACCAAACAAACCGAACCTGAGCACGAAATTCAGGCGGGTGATCGGAGTATTGCTGTTGGGGGAAGTGTAACCGACAGCGCCATCATCCACGGACAAACCATCGTCCTTGCTGATCGCTTCTGGCGTGACCTCAAGCCTGCTTTGCCAGCCGAAAAATTGCGTGAGGCTACGGCGGCTTATCTTGGCTACCTGACAGACCGTCACTATTACCTCAGCTTAAAAGGCATGGGTATCTCTGATCGCGTCCCATTGAAATTGAGACTTCTTGATTTATATGTCCCACTCAAAGCGCGCATGGAATTGCCTGAGGGGGATACATGGAAACGTGACCTTAGCTTAGCGGGTCGTGATGTAACCAATGATGAGCAGGAACTTTTACATTTTGGTGAGCCAATTCCGCTTTTGAAAGTTTTACAGCAGTATTCTGGCGTGATTGTGCTGGGGGATCCTGGCGCTGGCAAGACTACTTTCTTAAAATATCTGGCGTTACGCCTTGCACGCGGCGAAGGTGAAAAAATTGGACTTGACGATTATTTGCCTATCCTGCTGCCATTGGCGGCATTTGCCAATGCGCTCCAAACGCATGACATTCGCCTTGATGACTTCATAGCGGAATATTTTGCAGGTATCGGCGCCGACCTGCCTGTGGGTCCCATGTTAAGCGAGGCGCTGAAGGTGGGACGTGCGCTCATCTTACTGGATGGTCTCGACGAAGTGCGAGACATTAACATGCGTAACACTGTTGTTGAGCGCGTGGTGGATTTCTTCGCGTTCCATCGGCGTGAGGGCAATAAATTTGTGCTCACCAGCCGTGTGGTTGGCTATCGCGCAGTTCGCCCCTCAGCTGAAGACCTTGTCGAATGCACCATCGTGGATTTTGAAGAAGATGAGATCGAAGAATTCGTCAAATATTGGACGACCGCGCTCGAAAAACAAGCCCAGGGGAATACGGCTGTTGCTCGCGCAGACGCAGAAACAGACCGCCGCGAACTGCTTGATTCCATTCAACAGAATCCTGGCGTTCGGCAGTTGGCGTCCACACCATTGCTTCTGACCATTCTCGCTTTGATGAAGCGTCAGGGTGTTTCACTCCCTGAACGCCGTGTACAGCTTTATGATCAATATGTAAATACCCTGCTCTCAACCTGGAATCGCGCCCGCAGCCTCAGTGGACGCGCGCCCGGTCGTGACATTGATGAGCTTCAAACTGTGCGTATCCTTGCGCCGCTCGCATTGTGGATGCATGAGGTAAGCCCCGGCGTCGGTTTGGTTGGACGTGAAGATATGCGCCGCAAACTGGAAGAACTATTTATGGAGCGCAGTGAGGCATCTCCGCATCAGGCGGCGCGCCAATTCCTGACAGATGTGCGTGACCATGCCGCGCTGCTGCTTGAGCGCGGCCCCGGCGAATACGGTTTTATTCACTTAACGTTTGAAGAATATCTTGCGGCAGTTGCACTTGCGTTGAAAGGACAGGGTAATTCTGCGCCGATCATTGAAACGCTGTCTGCTCATGTGGGGGAGCAGTCCTGGCGCGAAGTGACTTTGCTGACCATTGGCTATCTTGGCATTCGCCAACAATTACCAAGGGTTGCCGGTGAGGTGGTTGAAGCACTTGTGAATAATCAGCCTGGCCCTCCTGGCGAAGCCGTGGTGCTTGCTGGCGATGCTGTGCTGGATACTTGGCCAGGCGGCGTATCTCTGCAAAGCAAGGAATATGTAATTCAGGCTTTGCTAACGACCATGCAGGATGGCAATATCCGCCCTGAGTTGAGGCGTCATGCCGGTTTGTTGCTGGGCAGGCTTGGGTGGCGCCCCGGCGACATTGATCGGTTTGCAGAAATCTCTGCGGGTGAGTATCAGGCTGGGGTTAAGAAAGATGCGAAAGAAATTCCGTACATGTATTTCATCGGCAAGTATCCTGTTACCAATATCCAGTTCGCGCGTTTTGTTAAAGAAGATGGGTATCAAACGCAGGAATATTGGAGCGATGATGGCTGGGAATGGCGTACGGGAAAATATGATTTAGGTACACTTGAATCTGTGTCACGCGACTGGCTGGAACATCGCCCGCTCGCCAAACGTAATGTGCCATATTACTGGCACAGCATTGAATTGAGCAACCCGATCGTGCCCATTGTGGGTGTGAATTGGTTTGAAGCCGAAGCGTATTGCAACTGGCTTGCCAAAAAGATCGTGGCTGTGCCTGAGGGCTATACCATTCGTTTACCGCGTGATGAAGAATGGGAGCGTGCTTCGCGCGGCAGTGATGGACGTGAATATCCCTGGGGTGAAGGTTTTGATAAAACCGCCGCCAATACATGGGATAGCGACTCAACAGGCTCTGGTCTCGGCGGTACCACTGCGATTTGTACTTTTCCACAGGGTGTCAGTCCCGATGGCGCATGGGATATGAGCGGCAATGTTTGGGAGTGGACTCGTTCGTGGTACGATGAAGATAAGAAATATCGCATCGTGCGCGGCGGTTCGTGGATCGGGTATCAATGGTTTGCGCGTTCGTCTTTTTGCAACTGGTCGATCCCGTTGATGTTCAATGATGATCTCGGTTTTCGCGTGGTGATTGCGCCGAAAGATTCGTAATTAATAAAAACATGTAAATATGATCGGAGGAATAATGGCAGAGAAAAAGCGTCGTCCTGAGCAGGTTGAAAAAAATAAGAAGAGTCTGAGCGCCGGCAATGGCAGTATTGTCATCGGCGGGAATGTGCAGGGGAGCAATGTTGTGATGGGTGATCGCAATAAGGTTTCCAATCAAAGTATTAATACCGCGCCGCTCTTTCAAACTATTTACCATTTTGTTGATACGCACCCAAAACTTCAAGCCGGAAAAAAACAGGACGCCACAGCAGAACTCAAAGAAATTGAAACTGCACTCCAGGAACCAAAGCCCGACGAGAGTTTTATTTTTCGGCGCTTCCGCAACCTCAAGCGCATGGCGCCCGAGATCGTGGAAGTGGCTTTTGAAACTTTGAAAAATCCAATTGGCGGCGTGGCTGAGGTTATCAAACGGATCGCAGCAAAGATGGCTGAATAAGCGAACAAATGCAAGCATGTTTGGTAAATAAAAAAAGAAGGTCGCCGATTGGCGACCTTCTTTTTTAGTATTACTTTTTCTCTTCCGAATTCTCAGGTTTCTCAACTTGGTCTTCTTTAGACCCCAATCCCTCACGGAAGTCTTTGATACTGCGACCAAGTTCTCCCGCGATTTTGCCGATGCGCCCTGGTCCAAACAAGAGCAGAACCACAACGAGAATGATGATTAATTCTGGGGCGCCTAATTTGCTGAACATTTTTAACTCCTTTTATGATATTGACGTTATCGTACCACAAATCATCTAAAAAGTGACTAGAGTTCCTTGCGCGAGAAGAAGCCTTCAATGAAGCGAATGGCGCGGCGCACAAATGAACGCAATCGCGCAAACAAGCGATATTGTTCGGGGTGGACATGTTTCTTGACTGGAATTGGACCTGTCCATTCGACGATCATCGCGCCCCAGGTAAGACCTCCGCCAAAGCCGACGAAAGCGATTTTATCCTTGGGTTTGATCTGTCCCTTTTGTATTGCTTCAACGGTAGCAATTGGAATGGAGGCAGTGGATGTATTGCCGTAGCGCTCCACGTTGATCACAAATTTATCCAATGGCATTTTTAAGTATTTTGCAGCGGTTTCGATGATGCGGTAATTTGCCTGATGCGGAATAATCCATTGCATGTCGTCAGTGGTCATCTTTACCTGTTCCAAGGCTTCCAGCACGGCACGCCCCATGACACGTGTGGCAAAACGGAAAACCTCTTTCCCGTCCATTTGGACAAAGTGCTTTCCTTCGAGGATGGTCGCCTCAGTTGCCGGGTAATGTGAGCCGCCGCCCTGCAGGGTCAACGAGTCTGCGCCGGAGCCGTCCGAGTGCATCACCGCAGATATCACGCCGCCGGGGATTTCACTCGCCTGCAAAACGAACGCGCCAGCGCCGTCGCCAAACAGGATGCAAGTGTTGCGATCCTTCCAGTTGACAAAACGGGAGAGGACTTCTGTGCCGACAATTAATACGTTTTTTACCGAACCGCTGCGAATGGCTTGCGCCCCCATGTTGGTTGCAAAAATGAAGCCAGTACAGGCGGCTTGCAGGTCAAATGCGCCCGCTTTGGTTGCGCCAATTTGATCTTGAATAATACATGCAGTTGCAGGGAAAATATATTCAGGCGAGGATGAAGTGCAGATGATCAAATCCAATTCGGTGGGGGCGAGGTTTGCGACCTGCAATGCCCTGATTGCCGCCTCAACGCCCATTGTGGACGGGAACTCATTTTCTCGGGCAATATGACGCTCGCGAATTCCCGTGCGGTCACGGATCCACTCATCACTAGTTTCCACCAGTTTGGATATATCGTCATTGGTAAGTATCGGTTCTGGAACATACATGCCCCAGCCCGTAATATGCGCGAATGGCATTCTTTCTCCTTTATTTGTTGAAGCGGCTTAAGATCAATGTGGCATTGTGACCGCCAAAACCAAATGAATTGGACATGACATTCCTTGGTTCAGCTTTGCGCGGCTGGTTGGGAACATAATCCAGGTCGCAGAAGGGATCGGGCGTTTCGTAGTTCATCGTGGGCGGCAAGATGTTTTCCATGAGCGCCATTGAGCAGAACACAGCTTCCAATGCGCCAGATGCCCCCAATAAATGACCGGTCATGGATTTGGTTGACGAAACAGGCACTTTATAGGCCAGTTCGCCAAACAGGGTCTTAATCGCGTTGGTTTCGCTTTTGTCGTTCAAGTAGGTGGAAGTGCCATGTGCATTGATGTAATCAATGTCTTCAAGTTTAAGTCCCGCGCTTTCCACCGCAAGCCGCATGGAATTCACCGCGCCTGCGCCGTCTTCGGCAGGCGCAGAAATATGATGCGCATCGTCGGTTGTGCCGTAGCCTGCGAACTCGCACAGAATATTTGCGCCGCGCGCTTGTGCATATTCAAGAGACTCAAGGATCAAAATGCCAGCACCTTCCGCCATGACAAAACCATCACGGTTCTTGTCAAATGGGCGGGATGCTTTTTGCGGGTCATCGTTGCGCGTGGATAAAGCCGTCATCACGTTCATGCCCGCCATGGCTATCGCGCTGACTGCTGCCTCGGATGCTCCGGCAATCATCACATCTGCTGCCCCGCGACGGATCATTTCAGCCGCTTCGCCCAGCGCATTCGTGCCAGACGCACAGGCAGTTGCAATCGACATGTTTGGGCCGCGCGCGCCGACACGGATGGCAATATTGCCCGCCGCGCCGTCGGAGATCATCATCGGGATTAGAAAGGGGCTGACACGGTCAGGTCCGCGTTGTTTCATTACCTCATATTGCTCGATCAAAGTGATGACCCCGCCAATACCTGATCCGATCAAAATGCCCACGCGGTCACAATTCGAGTCGTCAATTTTTAAGCCGGACTGTGCCATTGCTTCCAAAGTGGCAGCGGTGGCGAATTGGGTGAAGCGATCCATTTTGCGGGCATCGCGTGTTCCAAATAACGCCACAGGGTCGAACCCCTTTACTTCGGCGGCGAACCTTGTTTTGTGTGCGCTTGCATCAAAGGCAGTGATGGGAGCCGCGCCAGATTTCCCTGCCAGCAAAGCCTGCCAGGTATCGTTCACGTTATTTCCGACCGGGCTTACGCAGCCAAGTCCTGTAACAACTACACGTTTTTTCATTCGTGCTCTCCTTAAATTATTATAACCATTAACGTTGAATTTAATAAATAAAGGACAAGCATAAAACTTGTCCTCGTCTTTATAATAACACTGGTATTGCCGGGAAGACACGCAAAAAGCTACAAATTTTTCAGTGTGTTCCATACCTGTTGAATATGCATCCGATCGTGATCGGCGATAAAACCGACCACTTCAAGGAAATTTGTTGGCCCGAAAATAGCGTGACGTGCCTTGCGTCCCCAGTCATTCCCTGTGATGTTTTTGAGAGTCATTAATGTTTTACGCCTTGCTTCATTAAATTCCTTCAACGCCAATGGACCGTCTTCATGCAAAAAATCCTCGTGTGACCACACGCTTGTATCCGGACGCGGGATGAAAGGCTCGTTCTGTTCTTTGAATAACTCAATTTGCATCTGATGGATTTCGCGTTCGGTATCTCGCAGGTGACAGACAAGCTCGTTCAAAGCCCAATCTCCCGGAGTTGGTTCGTGAGTCCAGGCAGATGAATCCAGCCCGCGCAATAATCCATTCAACACTGCCGGGGTTGCAGATAAAATTCCCAGGACAGAATCAACTGATTTGAAGGATGGAGTGAGGGATGCGAGGTCGGTGGATTTAAGCCACAGAGGAAGATCAGCCAACTTGCCGCGTCCCCCCGCCTCAGGCGTAGACGGGGTAGCGGGTTCGTCATCCACGTGATAGGTTGCCAGCCCAAGCATTTGTGCAGGGCGAATATCGCGATCCATGTCATTGCCCACCATCAGCACAGGTCCATCAGGCCAGCCCATGCGCCCGAGGACTTCGGCATAATAGGCGGGGTGCGTTTTCGAAAAATGGAAATGCTCAAATGTTGAAATAATCTCAAATTGTTCCGGTTCAAATCCGGCCCAACGCAGGCGGTGATAGGTGGCTTTACGCGGAAAAATCGGATCGGTGGCGATGGCGATACGAAAGCCCTGCGAGAAAGCCCAATTTATAAAGGGTTTTGCTTCAGGCTTGGGCGTGGTTAGCCTGCCTAGGGTTGGAAAAATATGGTCGTAAAAATTTTCGATTGTGTTCGCAATTTTTTCGCGGGGCGAATTGATCTGCGGATAAAACTCCGCATTGAACACCTGCTCCAGGGTTTGCGAAAAGTCCTCGCTTTCCAGCATCCGTTTTGTGCCGGACATCAACGCGCCGAGCATAAGTTCGGGCGCGATATGCGGCGCAAGTTCCTTCGACAATGCCTGAAAATAGGTCGGGATGAAGGAATCCATATTGCTGTTGAGCAGGGTGTCGTCAAGGTCAAGTAGAAGTGTCAGTGTCATATTTTGTGACTCCCCCGGAGTCTAGGTTATTCTTTTATTTCAAATTCGAAGGGTAACTCGTGACACTCCCCACAGCCGATCTGCGGTTCGTCAACATTGCGTTTTGTTTTTTCGCAAAATGCGCTAACCTGCACCCGGCGTTGAAAAAAAGTGAATACAGAACGGCTAACGACGGTTTTTAGTTGCATGTACTGGCATGAATTGGCGCGGGCAATATCAGGCACAGGACAGGTCGTGCATAAATCACGCGACCAGGTCTGTCCATTTAATTTTAGCAAGCGGCATTCTTCCACATTGCGACCACGATAATAATCGCCATAGAAGTGTGGGCATTCACGCCCTGCGGGTGTTTTCATTGAGGGAGATGGATAAGTAAATAGTCAAAGACGCAAACAAAGTGTATTTGTCCGCATCTTTGATTTTGTATTATGTGACGCGAGTAACGTATTCGCCTGTGCGTGTATCCACGCGAATGGTGTCGCCGACTGAGACAAAGTTCGGACACAGCACCTGTATGCCGGTTTCGGTGGTGACTTTCTTTGTGACGCCTGTGGCAGTATCGCCGCGGATGGCCATGTCAGCTTGGACGACTTTCAGATCCACAGAGGTGGGTAATTCCACGTCAATGGCTTCGCCTTTATAGAAGGTAAGTTTTACTTCCATGCCTTCTTTTAGATAATTGGCGCTGTCGCCCAGGGATTCTTTTTTAATGCCAGGTTGTTCAAAGGTTACGTTGTCCATGAAGTAGTACAGGTCGCCATCGCTGTACAGATACGAGACGTTGGAAAAATCGAGGCTGACATCCTGCACAGATTGCCCGGAGCTGAATGTACGTTCGATGGTGGAGCCGGTTAATAAATTACGGGCTTTGACCTTGATATTGGCATTGCCGCGCCCTGTTTTGTTATGGCTGTAATCCAATACTTTGAGCAGGTTGCCATCCAATTCAAATGTGACGCCTTTGCGAAGTTCATTTACATCTATCATGCTTGCACTTTCCTTATTTGTTTGATTTATTTTTGAGCGGGCGGATTATACCAACGAGTTGCCGGTCATGGATAGGTTGTATGCCTGTCGACCTGCTAATGGGACGTTTCAGATCTGGGATCGTCTGCCAGCAATTGGACTGCGTGGGGGAGGACTGGCAGGATCGTTTGTAAATTTTCCAATGCGCCTTTTGGACTGCCCGGCAGGTTGACGATCAGTGTGCGCCCGCGGATTCCTGCAACGGCGCGCGAGAGCATGGCGTGCGGGGTCTTCTTCAAACTTTCGGCGCGCATGGTTTCTGCCAGACCGGGCGCTTCACGCTGGATGACAGCGCGTGTGGCTTCGGGGGTCACGTCGCGCAGGGCAAAACCTGTGCCACCGGTGGTGAGGATCACGTCAACTTCACCGTCATCTGACCACTCGATCAAGCACACGCGGATGGCTGATGATTCGTCGGGGAGAATTGCTTGTTTGACGACTGACCAGCCTTGGGCGTGAATCAGTTCCGCAAGAACTGGTCCCGAAGCGTCGAGGCGTTCGCTGCGTGCGGAGCGGTCAGAGAGAGTCAGAATCCCAAATCGAATGCTCATGGAAATTCTTTTCCAAAGATGCGGTCTTCCTTCATTTCACGCCAGCCGCGATTTTCATAATAATGAACGGCGCGTTCATTATCTGCGACAACCAGCAAATAACATTTTACGCAGCCTTTTGCTTGCAGCCGTTTTTCAACCTCAGTCATCAGCAATGCGCCAACACCTTGCTCACGGACAGTTTCATGAACTGCCAGGTGATAGATGATTCCGCGGCGGCCGTCGTATCCGCCAATAACCGTGCCAACGATCTCTTCATTCAGTTCGGCGACCAAAAACAAATCTGGGTCGCGTTTTAATTTCTTCTGTATCTCTTCGGGTGTATCTGATCGCCCAATATTTATCCCCGTTTCGATACTTTCCCACAACTTTAATGTATGGGCGTAATCATCGGGAAAATGAAATTCGCGGATATTCACGGGCATTATGCAGATTTTATCGTTTGCTTCAATATCGTAATGAGTTCATCAGGCATGTAGGGTTTTAGTAAAAAGCCATTTGCGCCGCGGCTCATACAGTCTTCCCTTACATTTGCGCCGGAAGACATGACCACGCGCGCATTAGCCGTGTCCTCTGAACTTCGGATTGCCGCTAAAATATCCAAACCGCTTTGGCGCGATAAATGCACGTCCAACAAAAGGACGTCAGGACGTTCCCTGCGTACAGCGGCGGGAACATCGGCATCTGCCTGCAATGCCACCACGGAAAATCCTTCCATTTTCAGCAGGGTTGTCAACAACGAGACCATTATTGCGTCATCTTCTGCGAGCAGTACTTTTACCTGTGTCATTCTTCTTTGCCTTCGTTGGAGTAGATTTTTTCTTCGCTGGTTTCTTCGACGGTTTTTTCACTTGCTTTTTTACTGGTTTTGCTTTTTCCAAAGCCGCATCGATCACATCTTCCACAGTTTCGGCGAAGATGAACTTCATGGAGTTTCTGATCTCGTCAGGCACATCATCAATATCCTGCTCATTGCGTCTTGGCAGGATCACCGTTGTCAGCCCGTTGCGATGCGCCGCCAGAACTTTTTCTTTGACGCCGCCGATTGCCAAAACCTGACCCCTTAATGTGATTTCACCGGTCATGCCAATCTGAGGCTTGACCTTGCGCCCGGAGATCAGCGACACGAGGGAAGTTGCCATCGTCACACCGGCAGATGGTCCATCCTTTGGCTGCGCGCCGGATGGGATGTGCATGTGAATGTCAAATTTATTAAAAAACTCATCTGGTATTTTCAAGGAGGCGGCACGTGAACGGACATAAGACAAAGCCGCGCGCGCTGATTCCTGCATCACGTTGCCGATGGAGCCGGTTACCTGAAAACCGCGCCCGCCGGGCATGGCGGTGGCTTCGATGAATAGGATGTCGCCGCCGAAGGATGTCCACGCGAGTCCAGGCACCACACCAGGAATGGACGTGCGCTCGTTAAGTTCTTCGGGTCCAAAGTAAATTGGGTGGTCAAGATATTCATCCAAAAGCTCGGGCGTGATATCAGATTTTTCAACCGTGCCTTCTGCGATCTTCGTGCCTACCTTGCGGCACACAGCGCCTATCTTGCGCTCCAAATTACGCACACCCGCCTCGCGCGTATACTGGCGGATGATCATCTTCAAGGCGTCGTCTGTGAAAGAGACTTCCTCTTCGCGTAAACTATTCTCGCGGATCTGGCGTGGAATCAAATAACCGCGCGCGATTGCCAATTTTTCGTTTTCGGTATAACCTGAAAGGAAAATCAGTTCCATGCGGTCAAGCAATGGGCGGGGAATTGTTTCCAGTGTGTTTGCCGTAGTAATAAAAAATACCTGCGAGAGATCGTACGCGACCTCGAGATAATTATCTCGAAACTCGCCATTCTGTTCGGGGTCTAAAACTTCCAGCAGGGCAGAGGCCGGGTCGCCGTGGAAATCATAGGTCAGCTTATCCACTTCGTCGAGCATGAAGACTGGGTTCTTTGAATCCACGCGACGCAGAGATTGCAGAATACGTCCTGGCATCGAGCCGATGTAGGTGCGGCGATGCCCGCGAATTTCGGCTTCGTCACGCAAGCCGCCGAGCGAAGCGCGGATGAATTTGCGCTCCATCGCCCGCGCAATGGATTGTCCCAGCGAAGTTTTTCCCACGCCGGGAGGTCCAACAAAACACAGGATCACGCCTTCGCGTTCGTGGCGAATAAAATCATCTGAAGGTTTTTTCTCATCGTCTTTGCGATCAAGCCGCAGCTTGCGAATGGCAAGGAATTCAAGGATGCGGTCTTTTACATCCTCCAGCCCAAAATGATCTTTGTTCAATATCTCGCGTGCGTGTGAAATATCAAGATTGTCCTGTGTGGATGTTGACCACGGAAGCGTAACCAACCAGTCAAGATAGGTGCGGATGACGCCATACTCCGCCGCAGCGGTCGGCAGACGGGACAACCGATCCAACTCCCGTTTGGCCTGTTTATATGCTTCCTCGGGCATTTTCGCATCTTCGATCTTTTTGCGAAACTCCTCGGTCTCCACAGATTGCTCGTCTTTGTCACCCAACTCGCGTTGGATGGCTTTCATCTGTTCGCGCAGGAAATATTCGCGCTGTACTTTTTCGATCTCACCGCGCGCTTCGTTTTGGATCTTCTGTCCAATTTGCAGGACTTCGGCTTCACGTACCAGCAGTCCGATCAGTTTCTTCAACTTGTCATACACAGAATTCAACTCAAGGATTTCCTGCGCATCCTTCAAGTCAATCCGCTGGAAGTTTGCGATGGTGTAGGCTGTTTGCAGCGGGTCTTCAAGTGATGTGATCGAGCCAACCAATTCGTCCGGGAATGACGGAATCATCTGTGTGATCTGTTGGAACTGGTCGCGGGCATTGCGAGCCAGCGCGCCGGTTTCCAGGCTTGCTTCCGGGTCTACTATGGTTTCAGGAATAAGGTGAATATGCGCCTTTAGATACGGCTCTTCTGCGACGAATTCGCCGAGCCGAAAACGCTCCATCCCCTGAACCAGCAAGCGGACTGTCCCATCGGGAGCGCGCAATAAACGATGCACGGTGGCGATGGTGCCAACCTGATAGAGTTCGTTCGGTCCGGGCGTTTCCTGCTCCGGATCGAGTGCGGCGACGAGACCCACAAGCTTATCCCCGCCGACAACATCGTCAACTAATTTGATCGAGCGTGCCTGTCCCACGGTGAGCGGGACGGCTGTATTGGGATAGACCACAACTCCGCGTAACGGCAGGATGGGGAGCACATCGGGGAACTTCTGCCCTTCGATTTTCACACCATCTTCCGGCGTGGATGGGGCGTCGTCATTCTTCTGAGAACGCGAAAAAACAGACGACATGAACATCTTGATCAGTTCGTCGTCGGTTTCTCCAATAGATTGGAGAAATTCATGAATACTGGATTGCCAACGTTCAGCAGGCATATTTTTATTCAACCTTGGTTTGATTCGGGATTGCTTTGGGGAGGACAACGGTTAAAAATCCATTCTTATATTCTGCGCGCGCCTGTTCTACGTTGACTGGACCAGGCAAATTTAGCGCAGTTGCAAATTTGCCAAAACGTATTTCCATTTGCTGATATGCGCGCCGCTCTGTAAAATCAGGGCGCGAACCGGAGATCAGCAGGGTGTTGTTTTCAAGCTGGACTTCAAAATCTTCTTCACGCATCCCCGCTATTTCCACGCGAACTACGTACGCCTCTTCTGCTTCGTACACATCTGTCGGTGGACTCCATACGTTGGAGCGCACGTGCCAGCTAACCGCGTGAAGCATTTCGCGGCGAGTTTCCAAAAGAGTTGTGCCTGATTTGCGAACGATGGTGGGCATACTTCCTGCTCCTTATATACGCATCCGCGCGAAACCTGTAAATGTTATTAGCCTAAATCAATTTTTGCGGTGTGCGTATCCATTTGTAACTGGGGTTATAGTGCCCCTACTAGGAATCGAACCTAGATCGACGGTTTAGAAGACCGTTGCTTTATCCGTTAAGCTATAGAGGCTCTTATGAAAAAGTGCAGTACATGCCAACAATTAAAAGCAGAAACAGAGTTCTATAAAAAAGAAAAAGCTGGAAGATCAAATTTTCTTTGTAGGGAATGTTTCAACGATTATTGCCAGATTCTATTTATTAAACCTCATCCTCTGTAATAGGATTTGGGATATTCTGTTGATAGGGTCTCAATCCGCGATACACACGTGGACCGGAGATCGTCCGCAAAATAGTATCCGCGGATCTTTCAAGTTTCTTCGCGAGGTCATCGGCTGACATGGGGACATTACCATTTACGAGGAAGGTTCGAAAGACGGCTTCGACCATTGCGGTATGTGAATCAGAAAATTCCGGTAATAAGGCGCAATGACTCATCAAGGCATGTTGAACACCATCCACTGGTTTGACTTCTGCGGTCTTGGGGTCGATCCAGTCGATCATTTCGCCTTCCTCGAATTCCGCAAAGGCTGCCTGATGTTCAGGGCATAATAATGACCGCAGGAATACATGCCAGTCTCGTTCGTTCTTTTTCCACCAGTCAAAATCAATGTGGAAAGGTGTTTTAATTGTGGGTTTTAGCAGACTCATGCCAGCTCCTCATTAAGTCGGAAGTGCAGGTCTCCCACATGCTTAAAGGCTGGGTTGGTTGCCAGCAAAGCGAAAAGCGGAGCGGGTGGTACGCGACGCACAAGATTCACCGCCGCATATAACTCCTGCGCATGTACATGACCCTGCGGGTTCGATTTTGTCAATTCACGCATGACCAACAACACGAGTTCGTCAAAGGAACGTTTCTTTTCCCAAACGGGGTCCAGCGACTTAAAGTCAGGGACGTGAATTGCCATGCGTTCGTTGAATTCCGCGCTAATGGCTTGCTTCAACATCGCAAAGACAAAACCGCTGTCCTTACCGACCAGCACCGTGCGCACCCAATCTTTGGAAGAGCGCTGACTCTTTACTTCCACGATCACTTCGCCTGGTTTTTCGCCGCGGCGAACCTGCACGAGCGAACCTGGGATCAGTTGGTGTGATTTATACCATTCGCGCAAACCAAAAACATATCCTTTTGAGAGAACAACCCAGGCGGGCATTTGTTGCTTGGTCTTTCCATCCACCAAAGTAAACCGCACGCGCGACGACTCATAGGCAGTGGGGAACAATTTTCGCGCCCGGGCAGATATGGGCAGAGTCCCTGCCCGCAAATGGGGATAGATCAAGGCAATCGTAATGGATGAAATATCTTCACGAGAATCGTTTTCGTTGGACGGGGTCAATTCATCGTCCAGTTGCGATTCGAGATTCAGCATTGCCGCAGTTAGATTTTCGCGATCATGTTCAATTTCTGTATAATGCAAAGGCAAAGGCGTTTCCCTTACCTGATCTGGTTCAAGGCGGTGTAAACACCACAGTATCTGACCCGCAGGGCCAACCTCATCAAAACGTTCATCGCATTGCAGCGCATAGTTCAAGGAAAATTCTGCCAGTCTGGGGTTTTCCCCGGCAGATAAATCAATTTCTTTGATTAATGCGTCGGTGGCAAGCGGTTCGCCACCGGACATATCCAAAACAGCCTCTGCAAGATTTAATTGTCCCTGACCAATATCGATCAACAGTGCGCTTGGGAACCAGCGCCCCGCAATTTTGACCAGTCCATCGTCCAAGGCAAAAGCAACTTCCAGTTTCTTTTCGATCAGGTCGCCATGCTCTTTTAAGATCAAAGCGGGATTCATCTCATCCGGTTCAGGCACGGGAATCGGAGCTTCATTCAAGAAGTGCGATTCAAGATTCGCGGCAAACATGCGCTCAGAGCGATCATCCATGACAACCGTGAGAACATCAAAGTTGTTGATGGATGGATTAACACCGGCGCGCAATGATGAGACCATACCTTGATGCCATTCCAAAGCAGGGAAAACAAGTTCATCGCCGATTTGATACTTCTCTTTGGGAAGAAAAGTCTTTCCGCCCGATTTCTGTTTTTTCTCTACGGCAATGCGCTCCGTCTTGATGCGCGCGTCAATAAACTCGGCACAGAGATCGCGCACGGCAAGCGGCGTCTCACGCTCAAACAGAAAAGTGTGTAAATTTTCGACGTCTTGTGGGGTGACTTGAAGAGATAACCAATATTCGTTGGGAAGTAATAATGCGCCTGACATACTCAGCCTTGAAATGAATTTTACGTTCTATGTGTGATTTATTAATAATTATACCTTACCTTGCAGATACTATCTATGCTTTTGTAAAAAAACGCACATGTAAGAAAATAGATAACTCTCACATCAACTAAACTGAAGATAAATTATTGTGAAAAAAAATTATGAAATTTGAAAAGGATATAAAATGAGAAGAAACTTGATTGTCAGCTTGACTGTGCTAACTCTTCTCGTTACTGCATGTGGAGGACAAACGACTCAGACTCCGCCTGAGCTTGTCGCGCCGACCCAGGCAGTGACCCAGCCTACGCCAGTTCCCACCTTGGCAAGTGTTGCAACAGAAGCAGTCGTGCCCACAACAGAAGTAACTGTGCCTGCGACGGAAGCGTCGGTTACAGGCGCTAGTTTTGCGAATAACGTAATGCCCATCTTTGCGAATAGCTGTAGTGATTGTCATGGCGTCAAACAAACGAAGGCAGGACTCGACTTGCGGACGTACACCAGCCTGATGGCTGGCTCATCCAATGGAGTTGTGATTGTCGCAGGTAATTCTGCTGACAGTTTTCTCGTTCAACAAGTGACCAAGGGTAAAATGCCCAAGCGCGGTCTCAAGTTAACGCCTGAACAAATCCAGATTATCAGTGATTGGATTAACGCCGGCGCATTGAATAATTAACTGATGTTACGCAATTTGTAATCTCGAAGGGATGGCATTTTTATAGAAAATTGTGAGCAAAAGACCAAATCCCGAAGGGATGACATGATTCATCTAGGGAAAATATGACACCCCTTCGGGGTTATTTGCCCGTTTCCCACAAATCTATAATCGTCTCACTCCTTCGGAGTTGTTTTGCATAACATCAGTAATTAAGTTTTTCGCAAGTAGAACTTCTGAATTCCAGAATCAAAAAGTGCTGTGACCATCATGGGCACAGCACTTTTTATTACATGTAATCTTGACTACCAAGCGCCCGTATTCAAATATTCGTCAATGGCTTTGGCTGCAAGTTTGGCTTGCCCCATCGCCAGGATGACTGTCGCGCCGCCGGTGATGATATCGCCAGCCGCAAACACGCCTTTCTTCGATGTCTTCATCGTGACAGCTTCAGCCGTCACTGTGCCGTTTTTCCTTGTCTCTAGTTCCGGCGTGGTGTTGGCGATTAGCGGGCTTGGGCTTTGCCCAATTGCAATAATCATCACATCGGCTTCAATGAAGAAGTTGGAGCCTTCGATTGGGACAGGCTTGCGGCGACCAGACGCATCGGGTTCGCCAAGTTCATTTTTGATACATTCCAAAGAAGTGACGCGCCCGTCTTTGCCGTGGAACGCCACCGGCGTGGTCAGCAGGTTGAACTGTACGCCTTCCTGTTCTGCGTGGTGGACTTCTTCGGCGCGTGCAGGGAGTTCTGCGCGTGACCGGCGGTAGACAATGATGGATTCTTTCGAACCAAGCCGCAGGGCGGTGCGAGCGGCATCCATCGCAGTGTTGCCGCCGCCGATGGTCAGTACACGGTTTCCGCGTGAAACGGGGGTATCGTATTCGGGGCGGTAGGCTTTCATCAGGTTGACGCGGGTCAGATATTCATTGGATGAATATACTCCGCCCAGATTTTCGCCGGGCAGTCCCATAAACCAGGGCAAGCCCGCTCCTGTTCCCAATAAAATGGCATCATATTTTTCCAGCAGTTCATCCAGCGTGGCGACAGCGCCCACGATGAAATCCATGTGAACCTCAGCCCCAAGCTTGCGGACATAATCCACTTCTCGTTTGACAATCGCCTTGGGCAGGCGGAATTCGGGAATGCCATACACCAGCACGCCACCCGGCTCGTGCAATGCTTCGAAGATATCCACTTGATGTCCCATTTGCGCCAAATCTGCGGCGGCGGTGAGACCGGCGGGACCCGACCCGACGACTGCCACTTTTTTGCCGGTGAGTGGGGGCGCTTTCGGCATTTTGATTTTGCCTTGTTCTGCTTCCCAATCGGCGACGAAACGCTCCAACCGCCCAATGCCGACGGGTTCAAATTTCTTGTTCAACACACACACGCCTTCGCATTGAACTTCCTGCGGACAGACGCGCCCGGTGATGGCGGGCAGGGCGTTGGTTAGTTTGATCATTTCCACTGCGCTCTGAAAGTCGCCGTCTGCGACCAGAGCCAGAAATCCCGGGATGTTCACGTTGACTGGGCAACCGTCCATGCAGGTGGGTTTGGCACATTGCAGGCAGCGGATCGCCTCTTCCCTAGCTTGCTCTGGCGTATAGCCATAGGGAACTTCCTGATAGTTGTGGATGCGCTCACTTGCAGGTTGTTCCGGCATCGGAACTTTGGTGGGAATAACCTTCTTAGCCATTTTGACCTGCCTTTAAACCAGCCTCGAACATGGTATCTGTTCGACAAACGTGATCCTTCTCCTGCTCCTGCCACCGTTCGACAGCCAGTTTTTCCTCAGCCCTGAAAAATGATAGTCGAGCTAGGAGCAGGTCCCAGTCTACTTTGTGACCGTCGAATTCGGGTCCGTCGACGCAGACAAATTTCGCGCCCGATTCCATCACCACACGGCAACCCCCGCACATGCCGGTCCCATCAACCATGATCGTGTTCAAGCTGACGAGGGTGGGGACGTTGAAGGGTCTGGTTGCTTCAGCCGCGAACTTCATCATAATTGACGGTCCAATTGCCCAAACCTGGGCAATGTCTTTGTTTTGTTCCAGAATTTCCTTAAGGGGTTCGGTCACAAGCGATTTGCGCCCGTAGGAACCGTCGTCGGTGCAGATGATGACTTCGTCGGTTTCGGCGCGCATGCGGTCTTCCCAAAACAGCAGGGATTTGTTGCGCGCACCGACAATTGCGGTGACGTGGTTGCCGGCTTGTTTCAGCGCGCGCGCGATGGGGAAGATCGGCGCAATGCCTACACCGCCGGCCACGACGATCACTTTGCCGTAATTTTTGATCTCGGTTGCATGTCCCAGCGGACCGACTACATTTTCAAAATAGTCGCCTTCTTCCAGCAATCCCATTTGCATGGTGGATTTTCCAACTTCCTGGAAGATGATGGTGATGGTCCCTTTTTCTGCGTCAAAGTCTGCCATGGTCAGTGGGATGCGTTCGCCTGTTTCATCGATGCGGACAATAACGAATTGACCCGCCTTGGCTTTGTGCGCCACCAACGGCGCTTCGAGAACCATCAGTTTGACGGTTTCGCTAAACACTTCTTTGTGTAAAATTTTGTACATACGGCTTTCCTTATACTTAAAAGATGAAGCTAAATAGACTTATCAGTTTTACCATAAAACAAGTGGAATGATGTTAAAAGCCCTGAATTTTTTCAAAAGTCGGGAATTTCATAATGCTAATTACATGAGTAAATTCCTTCATACAATCACATACTCCAAGTTGTGATAATCGTCACTATGACGTTTGACAGGGTCTTGCTATGCTTGACTAGGCGGAGGACGCGCCTCCAATATTCAGATTGAATCCAAGGAATTTTTTATGAAAGACTATCGGATCAATACCCACCCCATTCTTCCCATCCCAACACGAGAAACAATTGAATTTACATGGAAAGGTCAGCCGCTTCACGCACAGGCGGGTGAGACCATTGCCACTGCCCTGTTTGCAAACGGTATTCGTACTTTCGGCTACCATCCCAAAGATGGCTCACCGCAGGGCATTTTTTGCGCCAATGGACAGTGCTCCCAATGCATGGTGATCGCTGATGGATTGCCGCTAAAATCCTGCATGGCGCTGGTCAAGTCGGGCATGGCTGTGGAGCCGGTGACGGCTTTGCCCAAACTGCCCGATGCCCCGCCCGTCAAAGATTTCAAGGCGGTGGAAACTTTACAGGTGGACTGCTTAATTATCGGCGGAGGTCCCGCTGGGCTTTCGGCGGCGATCGAGCTTGGTCAGCGCGGAATCCAGACTCTGGTGCTGGACGATAAGCATCGTCTTGGTGGGAAACTTGTCCTGCAAACTCACCGCTTCTTCGGTTCCATTAATGCATGTTATGCCGGTACGCGCGGAATTGACATCGCCACCAAGCTGGCGGAAGATGTGGCGAAAATTCCCGCAGTCAGCACCTGGCTCAACAGCACCGCTGTTGCCGTGTTCAGCGACAAAAAAGTCGGCGTGGTGCGTGACGGGCATGAGTATGTCTTGATCGAGCCGAAAGCAATTTTGGCTGCCACCGGCGCGCGCGAAAAATCGCTGACCTTCAAAGGTAACACCCTGCCTGGCGTGTACGGCGCGGGAGCCTTCCAGACTTTGGTCAACCGTGACCTGGTGCGCTGTTCCGAGCGTTTGTTCATTATCGGCGGCGGCAATGTGGGGTTGATCGCTGGCTATCACGCCCTGCAAGCGGGAATTGAAGTGGCGGGTCTGGTTGAAGCTCTGCCCGAGTGTGGCGGCTACAAAGTTCACAAAGACAAATTGGTGCGCATGGGCGTGCCGATCTACACCTCGCATACCGTTCTCAGCGCCAACGGAACTGACTCAGTTGAGTCGGTGACGATTGCCGCGATTGACAAGGATTGGAAACCGATTCCTGGCACCGAGCAGACCTTTGCCTGCGATACTTTACTGGTGGCAGTCGGACTTGACCCTGTGGATGAGTTCTACAAGAAGGCGCAGGAATTTGGACTTTTGGCATTTGCTGCTGGCGATGCTGACGAAGTTGCCGAAGCCTCAGCCGCCATGTTCTCCGGTAAGATTCGCGGATTGGAGATTGCCCGCGCTCTGGGTTACGATGTGCCCGAAACCCCACAGGATTGGTTCCGCACCTCTGAAATTCTCAAATCACGCCCCGGTGAAATCACCCACGAAACCATCCCCGATGATGACGAAGCGGTTTATCCTGTGCTGCATTGCAGTCAGGAAATTCCCTGCAACCCATGTACTTCTGTTTGTTCGCAAGGCTCGATTGTGATCGACGAGATGGACATCCGCAAAGTCCCTGATTATATTTCCAAGCAGATCGGCAAGGAATGTATCGCCTGTGAAAAGTGCGTCACCATCTGTCCGGGATTGGCGATCACGTTGGTGGACATGCGCAAGGAGCAGCCAGAGACTGCACTGGTGACGATCCCCTACGAATTCGAAAAAGGCTCGATCAAGGTTGGCGATCATGTGACCGTGCTGAACACTATCGGCATTGCCCTCGGCAGTGTGGAAGTTGTCCGCGCTCGCATTGCAAAAACTACCGATCGCACCGTACTAGTGAAAGTGCGCGCTCCGCGTGAGATAGCGAATCAAATTGCGGGAATCGAAATCCAGAACAAGGAAGTTAGCGCACCGCTGGAGCAATACGTCGAGCGCCTGACCGATGACCTGATCGTCTGCCGCTGTGAACGGGTGAGCCTGGCGGAAATCAAAGCCATCATCCAAGCTGGCGTGCATGACATGAACGAGATAAAAGCCATCACGCGCGCCGGGATGGGAGCCTGTGGCGGCAAGACTTGCAGCAGTCTGATAAAGCGCGCTTTCCGTGAGTTAGGTGTGCCAATGTCGGAAGTCACCGAGAACGTCCCCCGCCCGATGTTCGTTGAAGTCCCGTTTGGTATTTTGGCTGGCATGGAAAAATAGTCATGTCATTGCGAGGGCGTTAGCCCGAAGCAATCTCGGACACAGCAAAGAGATTGCTTCGGACAAAGAGTACACCTGCCCTGGCGGGCGGTGCCAGGGAGAGCGTCCTCGCAATGACATCAATAAGTTGGAGATAACGCATGGATAAAAACACATACGACACCATCATCATCGGCGCAGGAAGTGTGGGAACTCCGCTGGCGTGGCAATTGGCGGATGCAGGACAAAAAGTTTTGGTGCTGGAGCAGTTCGCCAGTGTGGGTCAGGGATCGAATAAGGAAGCCATCGGTGGCATCCGCGCCACACATTCAGACCCGGCGAAGATCGGCATCAGTTTGAAGAGCCTCGAAATTTTCTCCACCTGGCACGAACGCTATGGCGACGATATTGGCTGGCAGCAAGGCGGTTACTCGTTCGTGGCGTACCGTCCGCAGGAAGAGAAAACTCTCAAAGAGTTACTAGTTATTCAGAAACAATACGGCTTGAATATTGACTGGTACGACAAGCAGGAATTTTTAGAAATCGTCCCATCGCTGAATCCAGAAGGATTGATTGGCGGTACATTCTCACCCGATGATGGAAGCGCCTCGCCGATGTTGTCTGTGCTGGCTTTTGAAAAACAAGCCAAAATATGCGGCGCTGAATTCCATTACAAGGAAAGCGTGAGCAGTATCCTACGCACTAATGGACGTGTTACAGGCGTCGCCACTGACATGGAAACCTACAATGCCGGGCTGGTCGTCAACGCGGCGGGACCCTGGGGACGTGAGGTTGCCAAACTGGCTGGCGTGGACGTGCCAGTCAACCCTGATTCACACGAAGGCGGCATCACGGAACCGGTAGCGGCTTTCCTGAAGCCGATGGTGGTGGACATCCGCCCGACGGATGATTCAGCCAATTATTATTTTTATCAACACCATACGGGTCAGATCATTTTCTGCATCACGCCCAATCCGCCCATCGTCGGTATGGATCACCGCGAGACATCCATCTTTCTTCCGCAGGTGGCGAAGCGGATGCTGGAGATCATGCCCATTCTACAAAACATCAAAGTGCGGCGCACTTGGCGCGGCTCGTACCCGATGACGCCGGACGGCGCTCCGATTGTGGGCGAAGTAAACGGGTTGGATGGCTATCTCAATGCGGTTGGCATGTGCGGACAAGGCTACATGTTGGGACCCGGTCTGGCTGTGCTGCTGCGCCAGTGGATTACCGGTGAGGGTGCCGCACAAGCGAAAGAGACTCTTGCTCCGCTGACTCTGTACCGCGATTTTGGTAAGAAGGAGAAGTTGAAGTAATTTAATGCTGGGGAAAGGTAAAGAGTAAAAAGTAAAAGACCTGACGGTTTGCAAACCGTCAGGTCTTTTTTTATTTCTCACGTCTCACTGAATTATCAGCGGGACGTATTTTCTGGTGAATGTGCTATCCAAATCCTGGATGACGAGTCCTACGAGATACTCTGTGGGTATGGGCATTTCTGTGATTAGGCGAAGCGGCTGTTCGCGGAAGGTGAGCGGAGTGGATAGTCCGGTTGTTCCCTGCCACTTTTGGTTCTCGTCTGCGGGCGGAGTGAAGATCGGGGCAAAGGGGGTGAATTGGTCACCCAGTTTGGGAGTCAACGCATGCGGCAGGGATCGCTTGCCTTGTTCTTTGAAATCGAGGATGTCTTTTATTTCGCCGTTGCTGTCAAAGGTGATGCGGGCGCGGTGCTGGGCGGCGCGGTCAGCGGTGGTGTAGGTGCCGTCAAGCCGACGGTTTGCGCTGTCGTAGCCTTCGGGGATGAGAAATGCAAAGGCTGAGTCCACTCCATCCGTAAGCAGATTCAGGCGCGGGCGGAGTGTGACCGAGAGGTTGAGGTTCTCGTCCCAATCAGGGCGGATGATGCCCCGGCTTTCTTTATTCCGATCTGCCCTGATATATTCGCGGGCAACGGGACCGTAGAATTGATTCAAGTCTTTGTCTTTGAGCAAAATCTCAGTGTAGATGTAGGCGATGTTCTTTCCACTGACCTGGGCGCTGAGCGTGAGTTCTTCGCCCGCAGAAATTTTTTCAACAGAAAGATTGATCTGCCCGATCTCAAAGTTTCCAGCGCCCGGCGCGCGACGGGATAAAACCTTTTCTGGCTTGGATGATGTTTCATATGTGCTGATCTGCAGAACCCTGCCGTTGTGCTCGAATGTTTGAATTACTGCCATTGATTATTCTCCTGCCTACTCGGTGACGGTTACTTCTGTGAACTCTGAGACATCGTTTCCGTTCAAGTCGGTGACAATGATGCCGAGGGTGTAATTGCCGGAATATGCATAATAGGGAGCCATTGTGAAGGGAGTATCGCCAAAGGTCATGGTTCCGCCGACATAGTCAACGAATTCGCCATCGGGGTTCTGGGTGAAGTCGAGCCATTCTTCGGTGATGGTGAAGGTGTCGCCTGCTTGCGGGCTGATTTCACGCGGTGCGCCTGTGCCGTTTTGACCGTTGAAGCCGAAGATGTTTTGCATCTTGCCTTTGCCGTTGAATTCCATGATGGCATCAATTTCCGAATCGCTGTCGGCGTATTTGAATGTGCCGCGTACGGTGTAGATATTTCCGCTTGCATCCACGCCGTAGACTGTCGGCTCAAAATAGGCGAACTGGTCATTTGCTTCGTTTCCGTCACTCATGAAATACAGAGTCGGTTCCCAGTCGAAGTCAAAGGAAATGGTGCTGTCATTTCCCCAGTCTGGATAGTAGACGCCGCCGATTTCCTTGGTTGTTTCAGAGGCGATAAAACCCTTGTCGGCGGTGAGGTAGGAGTCGGATTCTTTGTCGTAATAGCTGACGTAATAATAAATGTAGCCGATGTTCGAGCCGCTGATCTCGGTGGACAGGGTCACTTTTCCGTCGGGACCTATCTCGTTGGCTGAGACAGTGATTGGGGCGATGGCAATTTTACCGGCGCCGGGGGCAACGATGTTCGCGTTTGTTTGCGGGGCGGATTCTTGAGCTGCTTGTGTGAAATCAGTTTGCGCGGATTGGGCAGGCGTCAAAACCGTCAAGTCGGCGGCGGCGGGGTCGAAGGTCTCGCCTGTGTAATGGAAGGTCAGGTAGTCGTCCCAAAGGGAAGCCGTTGCAAAGCGTCCGATGAAGGAGGTGTATTGGATGCCGTAGGCGGGCGAGTCGCCGAAGGTTCCGTCGTAGAGTTCGGAATTCGGGAAGTAGATGGTTAATCCGCTGGAGCCTGATTTTTCGTCCCCGTGCATTTCACCGATGACAGTTTTTGCCAGCGCGCTTTGCACGTTTTGGGCGGCTTGCGTCACCGTCGGGTTGTCAATAGTGGACAAAAGCAGTTCCACAAAGTGTCCCAGATCAATATAGGATGGCGGGACTTCATCGCCAAAGATACTTTCATAGGATTGGGCGTAGGTGCGCGCTTCTGCTACCAAATTCTGGTCAACCCCAGTTAGTGCGACTGCCAATTCATTGACAGCGGCGTTCAAATCCTGAACGGTGGTCAGGTCTACGACCGAAAGGGTGCTGCCTTTGATCAGGTCAGCGGCGACGCTTTCGGCGCTGTAATTGCCGCCGGCAAAAACGTTTCGGGCATTATCGTCGGTGATCCGAAAATCCTGGCTGAGGTAACTGCTGACGATGTCGCGTCCCAGTTCGCCGCCGCTCATGGCGGTGTTTTCATTCAAAGCGGATAGAAAACTCGCGTACGCCCAGCCGAGAGAGGGTTCCGTTTCTTCCGAGCCGACGGCGAATCTGGCATGGGGCGCAATCGCGCTCATCACTTCCAGTTGACCCATGAGGCAGGCGTCAAAGCCGACCAGTTCGAAGGCGTCAATGCCGGTATCGCTGATGATCATCCCCAGCGCATCGTCAATGTTTTGCATAGTGAATGAACTGTTTTCGACTGGCGCATTATCATTCCAGCCGCCGGTCCAGCCAGCGCCATGATCTGACATGATCAGGACGTAATGATCTGCTGGATAAGTGTTGATCGCCCAGGTGGCAAAGTCGATTAAAGTAGATGAATCTCCGCTGTCCATTTCGCCCAGGTCTGCAAGTTCCTTGGAGTGGATGGCTTCCAGATCATTATCCTGGGTGACCAAATAGCGTTTGGTTGAAGTCCAATTGCCATCACCTTCGTAGGCGCCGTCAAAGCGGTCGAGTTGGGCGACAATTGTCACCTTGTCCGTCGAGCCGACGATTTCGGCTTCGTTCAAGTCGATGAAGATATCCTCTTCCAAAACTTCATCGTCTGCATTCTGGTACATCATCACCAGCCATGTGCCAGGTTTCCCCGCCACGGCTGGATTGGATTCGCCGCCATTGGCTGGGGCAGATGCTTCATCCGTTGCATTCGTTTCAACAGGCACATTCGTCACGGTGTTGCAGGCAACTTGCATGCTCAAAAGTAATGCAAATGCCAGCGTAATGTTCAAAAAACGATTGGTTCTGGTTCTCATTCGTACATCTCCTGATCCAAGATTTAGAAATCGGCTTGTGATATTAATGATAGTAATAATGGATGACAATCTCTTATTATTTTTGTCCGTCAGGTTCATAGTTTACTGCTAAATTTCCAGTTTTTCATTTGCAGAACAGCAATTCCAAATATGAGAATGTCATTGCGAGGAACGAAGCAATCTCCTCGCCAAAATAAGGGGATTGCTTCGGGAAGAACCGCTTTCGCGTCGCAATGACATACAGGGAATTGCTGTTTGCAGAAGAACCAGAGGCACTTTTGATTTATTCGTTACAAAGTCCGCACTTTACGGCTTCTCCAGCCCGTGTGCGGTCAACAATTTTTCATCATCCAAAATTTCCATCGTCAAACCATCTGCCACGATCCGTCCTTCGTCCATGACGATGGTGCGCGGGAATAATTCCTGCACCAACCGCATGTCATGTGTGGAGACCAGCATGGTGATGGGTAGCTCACGCAGTAAATTGATCAACGTTCTGCGCGCACGCGGATCAAGCCCCGCGGAGGGTTCATCCAGTACCAACAGGCTTGGTTTCATCGAAAGCACGGTGGCAATCGCAATGCGTTTTTTCTCTCCCACACTTAAATGATGTGACAGGCGGTCTTTATAGGAAGACATGCGCACGTCTTCGAGCGCGGTATCCACGCGGGCGCGGACTTCGGCTTCGGGCAGTCCCATATGAAGCGGACCGAATGCCACATCTTCGAAGACGGTCGGGGAGAAGAGTTGGTCGTCGGGGTTCTGGAACACAAGCCCGACCATGGCGCGGATGGCAGGCAAATTGTTACGTGTGAGGCGCTGACCTCCGATCTCAACTTCGCCATGCCCGCCCAAAATCCCGTTGAGGTGCAGCATCAAAGTGGATTTGCCCGCGCCGTTCGGTCCCACCAGCGCCACTTTATCGCCCTCGCATAATTTGAGTGAAATGCCATGCAGCGCGGTGTGTCCATCGGGATATGAAAAATGCAGGTCGCGCACTTGCAAAACATCGCCCTCGCACGCTTCGTACGGCGCAATAAAAGACGGGATTGAATGTGAAATGGGCATTACAACCTTCCAATGATTTGAACGATAAATATGATGGCAATCGCAAACGCGGTCACGAAATAATCACGCGACTTCATCTCATGCGGATTTAACGTGTAAAGGCGTCCTGAATAACCGCGCGATAACATGGCATTGTAGATGCGGTCACTGCGTTCGTAACTCCGCAGGAAAAGTTGACCAGCCATATTACCTGCGACTTTTGCACGCCACAAAACGCCTCCGCCTGACCGTTTACCTGTTGACCCCGCCGAACGAGATTCTCTAGCCCGAAGCAGACGGAAGACTTCATCTGTCAGCACGAACAGGTAGCGGTATAAAAAGGCAATGATGGTGGTCAGGATCGCCGGCACGCGCAAATGTTCAAAAGCGTGGATCAGGTCTGGGAAACGAGTCGTAGCCACCAGCAGGAGCGCGATCTGCACCGAAAGCCATGAGCGGATGATGATGCTCACGAAGCGCAACAATCCCGCATCTGTGACCGTCAAGTTCGAGGTAAAAAGTTGAAAAGTAAAAAGCGCTTTGCCCGGGATTGAAAATAATACGGTAATCGCGATCAGCGCAAAAGGCAAAGCTACGAGCGAACGTTTGAATGTGTAGGCAACACCCAGGCGCGAGAAGATATTCGCCGCAAGTAAAAACAGCCAAGCGAATACAAAAGCCATCCAAGCGCCGTCGGGCAGGAGGGCATTTGAGACAATGAAAGCAATCGTCACCACCACTTTGACGCGCGGGTCAAGGCGATGAATGAAACTTTCTTTTTCGTGATAACGGTCAAAGGCGTCGAAATGCATGGGATTGAGGATGAATTATGATGGATGAATGGATCAGGTTTTTGCTTTCATGCCGCGACCAATAAGCATAATGATGGCGCCGACAACCAGCACGCCGATTGCTCCAGCCGCAATTTTGCTCAAGGATGTCATGGCAAGAAAGGGGACGGTATAGCCTGCAAATGGTCCCGTGCCAGATTGCGCATTGGTCATAAAACCCAAATCCATTGCAACACGGTTCAAGCCGTCTGGGTCAGTGGAGGCGAGCGGAGAAAAAAGAATAACCGCCAGCGTAATCAGTCCGCCAGCCCAAATCCAGCCACGGCTACCTTTTGCAGATTCAGAGTCTTCGCCAAGTAAATCGGGACGAGACCGCATGATAAATGCCAAAGCCGAGACGGTTATCAACGCTTCGCCAAGACCGATCAAGGCATGTACGCCGAGCATGGCTGGGATAACCACCTGTAAATGGGAAGTGCCGCTTAACCAAAGTTCAACTGAAGTTAACAATGCGCCGGTCATGACCGAAAGCCATGCCGCAACCCCGGCCACGCCAAGTTTTACATTTTTCGGTTGAGTGGCGGCCGAACGATAAAGTCCGTAACCGACTGCGGCAGTGACCAACCCCATGTTCAAAATATTGGCGCCCATCACGACCAGACCGCCATCTTGAAAAAGCAAACCCTGCACAGCGATCACAGCGGTCATCACGAGCATCCCAGCCCAGGGTCCCAACATGATCGCGGCCATTGCACCGCCCAACAGGTGACCGGAAGTTCCGCCCGCGACTGGGAAGTTGATCATCTGTGCGGCGAAAATGAACGCAGCCATCACGCCCATCAGCGGGATCTGTTTTTCACCGAGCGCTTTATTTGTCTTTGAGATGGCGAGTCCGATAATTGCGGCTGAGGCTGCCCAGCAGATAATAGATACGATCAGGCTTAGAAAGCCATCTGGGATATGCATGGGGACAGGTGAGTAGTGCATCTTATTCTCCTTTTTGACAATTCGGGCATAGACCAAAAAACGTGACATGGCTGTCAGTTAACCGATAACCGCTGGAAGACTCCAGGTCACGATAAAGTTTTGAAAGTAATGCGTGCTCCACTTCCATTTCATTCCCACATTTGCGGCACTTTAAGTGGTGATGCTCATGCCGTGCGATCTCGTAAACAAGGTGTCCACTGCCCAGGTGAGCCGGGCGGGCAAGTCCGTTCCCAGCTAGAAATTCCAGTGTGCGGTAGACCGTAGTTTCAGTGATGCCGGGCAGCTCCTTGCGCGCCTGTTCATAGACTTCAGTCGGCGAGAGATGCTTGCCTGAATGATGAAGCACGTGCAAGATCGCCATCCGTTGAGGTGTCATGCGATAGCCGCGCGCGCGGAGTTGAGGGGCGTAATTAGTAGAACAGGTCATAGGTTTCCTTATTGCAACTTCTTGCAATAGTATCTAGGATAGCCAGACCTGATGGTTTCTTACCCCAAACTGAAATCGTTGCCATGTTGGAAGGTTTACTGGTTTGAATGTTCCAGCTTCCCAACCTGTAAACCTGAAACAAAAAAGGACTCAGCCATCGCCGAGTCCTTTTTACTTCTTCCCTATTTATTCACTGGTTACTGAAAAACTATCCGCAGCCGCCGCCAGATTTATCGCGTTTCAACTGTAATTTGATCTTGGCTTCAAAGGTCAAAGTTTCGTATTCGATCGGGTTGGGCGAGCAGGACTCGTAGCGGCTGCCCAATGCCGCAGGGAAGATATAGCCCAATTGGTCGTCACCAGCTTTCGGGTTGGGTTGTAGCGTTTTGTCATCCTTGCCGAAGAATGCGACCCAGTTGTTAACTCCGCCTTCGAGAATGTAGACGTTTTGCACGCCGGATGCAACGAGCAGTTTCCAGCCCTGCACAGCGGCGGTTTCATCATTGCTCATCACCATAAAGACCGAGTTCGCAGGTGGTTCGCTGAGCAAAACTGGCACGATCTCATTGATGCGATCCAGCGGCACATTGACCGCGCCTTCGATATGATACAGGTTGTAATCTGCCTCGGAGCGCACATCCAGATAAACAGGATTCATGGACTGGTTATATTTTGCCTTGAAGGCTTCGGCAGGTGTGATGAAAACCAGCCGTTTTGCCAGCATGTCATCCGCGGTGTAGATATTGGTGTTAACGATTGGGTCTGCATTCAATTGCGGGATGCTTTCAGTGCGCGTGAACTTGACCTTGTTATATTTATCTTCGAGCGAGGGAGATCCGATGAAGAAGACCGCTAGCGCTGCGGCAAACAAAACTACTGCGCCGACCACGCGGATTTTCGGTTCCTTGCTCAAATCTTTTTTGCCGAAGATGCGTTCCAGTTGTTCGGAGCCCCAGAACATGAAAAGCGCCATGAGGATGACAAGCACAACCACCGCGCCGACGGGGATGCCAAAAACCTGATCGAGTGTCAGCCGCCCGTAGTAGCCCGCATTGTTATACCAGTTGGTGAAGAGCGGCTCGGTTTCGCCGAAGAGGAATGCGCCGACAAATCCGCCGAGCATGAATAACATGCCGTCAATCTTGCCTGTCGAAGCGGATGCGAGTGAAGTGGTGGGACAGAACCCACCGACGATAAAGCCAACGCCCATGATGAGTCCACCGAGGACGCCTGACCAAATGTAGGTGGTGTTGACCCAGACCTGACTGAAGTCGAGGATGCCAAGTCCGACCGCGCCGAAGAGCAAAACCATTGCAGTGACGATCGCGGTGAACATGACCTTGATTACGGTCATTTCTGTGAAGTAGAACTGCGCGGCGAGTTTTCTAGAATCGCCAAAGCCGGACATTTCAAGTGTGAAGCCGAAGGCAAAGCCGACCAAGGCGAAGACGACATACGTCCACGGGTGGGCGGCGCTGACTGCGATAAGGGATGCTATGGGAAAGTTCATCTTAATTCTCCTGTTCTATAGCCACAACTTCCGTACGAAATATGCCATTCCATACGCCCCACCGAAGATGGCAAACATGACCAGCCACGAACCGGCAGAGAGAGTGGTGCCGCCTGTTAATGCCTGCCCCGACGTGCAGCCGCGTGCCATGCGTGCGCCGTAGAGGAAGATTACACCGCCGAGAAAAGCCATCAGCCAGCGTGTGCGGTTCGAGATGTTGGGACCTTTGGTGGTCATGAATTTCAGGCGTCCGTTGAATGCGCCGGAGGCGAATCCGCCGAGCAGTGCGCCAATAAAGACAGGGAGAATCCAATCGTCAAAAGGATTTTTATCTCCACCAGCCATCTTCAATAAATAGGGATTATTATCCACGTGGGAGGGAGAAACAGCATCCACGAGCGCCGCATCAATGCGGGCGGTTGCGCCCGATGAGCCAAGTCCGTTTCCGGTGAAGAGCAGCGCCAGGAACAGGATGATCCCCAGCACCATTCCGCCGAAATATGGATGCACATACGCTTTTTCAGGTTGGTTGAATATTGATTTTTTTGTTTGAGTAGTCATTTGATACTCCTTTTATTTATGTCATTGCGAGGAGCGTTTGTTGCGACGAAGCAATCTCCTCGCAATGACGATAACTTTTTATTTTTTCTCTACTTCTTGTTCTTCATGCACTTCCACTTCTTCATAACCAGTCACCATGCCGCGCATCGCCTCGAGCGGAGTTGCACCAGTGGTGGTCATATAAACATGCACAAGGATGAATGTGCCGAACAACCATGCGACAAGTGAATGGAAGGGCGCAAGGAAGGGAAGTCCGCCAAGCGAGTTTGCAAATTGCGGGAACTTTTGCACGCTCCACATCAAAGCGCCTGTGATGATCTGCAAAGGCAGTAATACATTCAGGATCATGAAGTAGGTCATTTTCTGAATGGGGTTCATGCGGCTGGTAGGCAGCTTCTCGAACGGATGCTTTTCACTCTTGAAGATTCCAGAGATGTAATACTTAGCCTGTATGATCGCGTCGTCGAAGAAACCATAGGGATGCGGGATGAACTCGCGGATCCTGTCGGTTGTGATGTGATAAAACAGCGACAGCACAGCGTTGATCACCAAAATAACTGCGAGAACATTGTGGACTGTCACCACACCGTGGAACGAGAACACGCCGAAGATGTCTGGTCTGTGAATGATCAATCCTGTAAAGAGCAGGATGACGATGGTGATGGTTTGCAGCCAATGCCAGAAGCGGCGATACGGCTCGTACATGTAAATGCGTTCGGTTTTTGTATTACCCTTCGGTTGTTTCTTCGCCGCCAAGTATCTCAGCGTTCCGTGACCCAGCACGCCCAACAGGGAGCCAGCGAACAGCAATGCGCCGAGCCAGTCGATCCAACTGATGCGGCTGGAGCCGAAGACATACATCTTGTCTTTGGCTGGGACTGGGTTGTAGTACAACGCGCCATCCTTGCCTTTGACAATTTCACCTGTGCCGCTGACATTATTGTTCGCGTCGAAGACAGGCATGATCGGGGCATTGTCTGCAAGTTTGATGGGTTGCGTCATGCGGGAATTTTCGTCGTGACAGGCTTTACAGTCGTTGACCGCGTTCTCGCCTTTGGTTACGTTGTGGTTAATGCTGTATGGCTGAACCAAGCCTTCGATGCGCGGATTATTCAGCCCAAGCGCGGCGAGTTTGGCTTTTACCACTGCTTCTTTCGCAGGTGAATTAATCACCAGTTCAGCATTGACCAGTTTGCCGTCGTTGTTTGCGTCAAATGCGGCAACGATGTCACTGGCGTAATTTCCATTGTCCAGATATGCAGCTTCGAGGTCAAGCAGTCGGACGGGGCGTTTGCTGCCATTCGCGTCGTCGTAGACCCAATAGAAGGATGTGACCAGGTTGTACGGTGCGAGCAATGTGTCACCATCAATGTTGGTGCGATTCAACAGGACAGGTTTGTAACCCGTGACGAGTGAGTCCACTTTGTTGGGTGTGCCTTCCACGCCGCGACACTCGGAGACTGCTTGACCTTCGGTTGTGATCACTGTCCAGTCGTAGGTTTGGATTGCGGGCGCATACATCTGCGGGATGTGGCAGGTTTCGCAAGCGACTGCATTCATGTGGGTTTCGATATAGGGCAGCCAACTTGCGTGGCTTTTGTTTGCGTCGTGGCAGTTTTCACAGCGGCGCATGGTGCCTTTGTATTCAGGCGCAACGTTGAATTGTGCGCTTTCGCCGCGCGCAAAATTATGGTCGGGTCTTTGCAGGTATTCACCAATTTCCAAAGATCGCGGGTCATAAAGGAGATGCTCGGGGTTGTTGCTTTGCAATTCGCTCGCGTGAGATGGATTGTTCAGCGCGTAATGGCAATCAGTGCATTTCAATTCGCGTTCCGCATGAATGTCCCACGAACGATCAAGCCCATCCTTGTTTGCCAGATTGACACCAGATGCGTTGATGCGTTGCCCGCTGACAACCTGTCCTGTGGTGGCGGTTTGCGGATAGTTCAAGTCACATTGATTGAGAGTGAGCGGGTCGCCTGCGTTGGGGTGAACTTCACCGTGACAAGTGGCGCAGTTTGCGTTGGTGGGGTCTTGAATGGCCAGCAATTCACTCTTGAGTTCGCCGTTTTCGTTGAAGGCTTCTGCGTTCCATGCCCAGCCATCCGCAGATTTGGTGACGATGTTCAGTTCAAGGATGGTGGCGGTATTCGCGCCGCCAAAATCACCTGATTGGATCGCGTCTGCGCGGGCGGTGGTATTGGGCGCTTCAAGGTGACAGAGGAAGCAGTTCATTTCCATCGTGCCTGATTTGTCCCAATCCCAAGTGGATACGTTCCCATCTTTGCCCAGGAGCGCGGTTTCGGGATTGTCCTTGCTGACTTTCGCATCTATCAGTAATGTGCCGTCGCGGGCTGTGGTGGCAGGTCCGCCGCCGACAACGCGCTGACCGTTAAGTTTGAGCCATTCAGCGGTGGAGAGGTCGAGGCGTTCATCCCCTGCGGGGGAGAGGTAGCGATAGGTGAGCGGATTCCACTGACCGAAGAGTCCGTTGCTTGTGTCAAGAGTTTTGCTCTTGGCGTTGTAGTCGCTCAAGCCGAGGTCGGAGTGGAACGCGTGAGATGTGATGAATTTTGTATCATGGCATTGTCCGCAGGTTTGCATGGTTGAAACTGCGTTATTGCTTTCGAGCACATTCACGCCGCCTGCATCGAGCAGGATAAAGTTCGGGTGTAGGACAGATGTCTGGGGCGCAGGAGCAGGTTCGGGCGAGGCGAGAACGGTTCCAATTCCAATGGCGAGAGCGACGGCAATTAATCCAAGTAGGAGGAATAGTGTGTATCGTTTCATGGTTATTTCCTTCCGCCCCATTCGATGGGGTCGCCAGGGTAGCCGAGGGCTTCCCAGTCCAGACGTCCATTCACGCCATGACAGGAATCACATTGCAGGGCTTGGTCGGCGGATTGCACCATGTGGGTTGTGGGCCAGTACATGTAAGTTTCAGTGAAGCCGTATTCACCGCTGTATGGCAAGCCCATTCTTTCCTGTGCAAGTTTGAAGGAGTTGTCCCAATCAAAGTTTGTCCAGAAGCCGTCTTTGCCAGAAGTGATGGGTTGGAGCAGGTAATTGTTTTTCACATCGTAGGGTTGTTTGGCGACGTGCAGTTTGAATGGGAATATCTTTGCGGTATTGTCTTTGATATTACCCGCGGGTTTGTTGATGTAGGTAATGCCATCCTTGCCGAGCGGATCGCCGAGGATGTAACGATATTCATTGTTACCGTTGAACCAGAGATAAGTCGGCTTGAAATTCTGTTCGTAGGTGAATTCACCTTTGATCTTGAGGTAGGTGAAGTGGTCGTCTACGCGTCCTTCCTGTCCTGCCTGTGACCAGTCCCATGTGGTTTTGGTTGGGTCTTCCAGCGCAATGGCAGGGATGTGACAGGTCTGGCACGCAACCGCAGAGAGATGCGTGTTGATGCGTTCGTCTTCGTGCTTTTGATTTACATGGCATTGTTCACATGAAACTTGTTCTTTCGGATCAATGGTGTAGTTGTCTGCAAGCATGCGGCCCGAAATTTGATGATTGGTTGTGACGTGGCAGTCAATGCATTGCATGTTGGCTTCGCCGCCCATGTGGATATCAATGTTTTTATCGGGGAAGTACATACTTTCGTCGAGGTCGCCGTGTTTGACGCCGTTGCCGCCGCCGCCGTCGAAGTGACATTTGCCGCAGTTCTCACGAGTGGGCACTCGCACACTTTTTGCCGCGGCTGCCAGGTCAACGCCTTCAGCGGGGTTGCCGAATAAGCCTTTGCCATATGAGCCAGAGTCTGCGTGACAGGCGAGGCAGTCTACATTTTCTTGACTGGCAAGCGCGGATTCTTCGCCTTTTTCCCAACCATAACCCGCATGGCAGGACATGCATTTATTTTCATTGCCCTGTGAGCCAATGCAGAAGTTATTGATCTGATTGATCTTGCCGATGGTGACATTTTCATCACGCCAGGGAACATCAAAGGCTTTTGATTCCCATGTCCAGTGCGTGGTTTTCATTAAAGCGGTTGCGGCGTCTTTGTGACATTCGAGGCAGGCGCGGGTTACGTCCTGTCCAGTTTTGAAGTCACCTTTGATGATGTCTTTATGATCCACATGAACTGGCTTGGTGGGGATGTGTGCCGCAGGGTCATTGGACGCCTGGGCGCGGGGCAGGTAGTAAAGGACAGGGACGAGGATCAGCAACAAGATGCCGACCAATCCAAAAGTCCAGGAAGGGAAGCGGTTCTTCATCAACATTCTCCTATGCGATTTCATTTATCAGGCTTGCACGCTGGGTCAAACGATCCCGCATAACAGATCGAAGGAGATCAAGCGCCTGAATTAATCTTTGGTCTGTAAGATGATAAGTGACGGTGGTACCCGAGCGGACAGTTTGCACCAAACCCCGCTCACGCATCACTTTGAGATGTCTCGATGTAGTGGGCTGGTTCAACCCGAGTTCATTGGTGAGTTCGGTTACATTGAGAGGTTTCTCGCTGAGGGCATACAGCATGAGGATGCGGTTGGGATCAGAGAGCGCGAAGCAAAAATCAGCTTCGAGTAGCGAGACTTCCTGTTTGAGAGTTTGATTTACCATGTTGTCCTTGCTTATATTCGCATAAACGCATGTTTGCATAGACATAATACCCTTGTGACGGTTTGTACAATAGTGTTTGGTGTCACATTAATCTGTGTTTAATGTCACATATTGAATACAGGTGTGAAGAAAAGAGTACTTCGTAGTTACAACTTCAGCC
>Ga0105047_10000768_pt1 | contig 55816 bp, 45 predicted proteins | sample MAT04_FD_78384 | JGI IMG/M metagenome (GOLD analysis project Ga0105047, IMG submission 78384) | Freshwater microbial communities from Lake Fryxell liftoff mats and glacier meltwater in Antarctica - MAT-04 (megahit assembly) | ecosystem: Environmental > Aquatic > Freshwater > Ice > Liftoff... | reverse complement strand
TCAAGTTCTTCGCTACTCTGGATTGCTTATGAGTGCGTGTGCAATTGCTATGTCTATTCATGCGTTGTTCAATAGTTTCATGAAAAAGAGCCGCATTGCGGCGGAGCAATGCATAAACTGTGGCTATTCGCGTCGCGGGCTTCCCGGAGGCAAGTGTCCCGAGTGTGGTAATTGAATCACATTCTTTCGCAACTTTGCAATAACTGCAGCTACGCCCACCCCCAAACTCGTAGCGGGATCGATGTGGGGTGACGGGCCAGCCGCACCCCAACGACAAACGCGCCCGAGCCCCCTTGGCCCGATCGCTTTCTTGTTTGGTGGCGTCGGCTGGTGGCGTCAAACCCCGAAGACCGTCTCGGCCAGCCCCGCGGCGAGCAGATCGATGATGGCCTTCACGGCGGGCGTCGGCCCACCAACCGGCCAACGATGGGGGCATGTGGCGGATTGCGCTTCGGATGCTGGTTGGTGATCGGCCCAAGTACCTCTCGCTGGTATGCGGGCTGTCGTTTGCGGTGCTGCTGATCAGCCAGCAGGGGGCGATCTTCCTGGGGTTGCTGGTGCGTTCGACTGGGCCGCTGCAGAATGTGACGCAGCCGGACCTGTGGGTGTGTGACCCGTTTATCAAGTGGATCAGCGAAACGCGGTCTTTGCCGGAGGCGGCTCTGCAGCGGGTGCGCTCGGTGGCGGGGGTTGAGTGGGCCGAGCCGTTCTTCAACGTTCGGGCGACGTGCGACCTGCCGAGTGGCAACGCGCGGTTTGTGAACGTGGTGGGCATTGACCGGACCACGATGGTGGGTGCGCCGGAGATTACGGCGGGCAACCTTGACGATTTGCGGATTCCTGATGCGGTGTTTGTTGAGGAATCGGCGCGGGAGAAGCTGGAAGATATCAAGATCGGCGAGGTGCTGAAGCTGAACGACCGGCGGGCGGTGGTGGTGGGGTTCTGCCGCGCGAAGTCGGGGTTTGATTCGCCGGCGCTTATCTATACCACGTTTGAGACGGCCCTCAACTACGTGCCGCTGGGGCGGAACAAGCTGACGTACATTCTGGTGAAGGCCAAGCCGGGGGTGCCGGTCGAGACGGTGAAGCAGAGCATTAACCAGCTCCCGAATCTTGCGGCCTTCACGCCCGATGAGATGCGCGACCGGACCATGAACTTCATTTTGATTGAGACGGGGATCGGCATCAACTTTGGAATTACGGTGCTGCTGGGGATGGTGATCGGGCTGGCGGTTTCGGCGGCGATTTTTTACCAGTTCACGTCGGAGAACATTCGCAACTATGCGGTGCTGAAGGCGATGGGGGTGAAGAAGCCGGCGATGATCGGCATGATTTTGATGCAGTCGCTGTGGGTGGGGCTGATCGGGTTTGGCGTGGGGGTGGGGGTGACGAGTATTTTTTCGATTCTCAGTCGGCGGCCGGGGACTGAGCTGGCGGTGATCTTCCCGTGGTGGCTGATGCTGGGTTCGCTGGTGGGCATGCTGGTTTGCATCTCGTGCGGGGCGATTTTGAGCCTGCAGAAGGTGTTGCGGCTGGAGCCGGGGATTGTGTTTAAGTGAGGGCGAAAGCGCTGGAAACGCACGCGCGGGGTGAAATGCGGGGTGGTGACGGGGCCGAAACGCCGCCTTTGCGAGGCCGGTTCCCTACGATGGGTTGTGCCCATTCTTACCGCGACCAACCTGCAGCTTTCCTACGGACAACGCGTCATTCTTGACGGGGTTTCGCTCACCATTGAGCCGGCGGAGAAGATTGGCGTTGTTGGCCGCAACGGCGCTGGCAAGTCGTCGATGCTGAAGATCATGGCGGGGCTGATCGCGGCTGATGCCGGGACGGTTGCCATGACCAAGGGGGCCCGCGCGGGGTATCTGCACCAGGACCCCAAGCTGAACCCGGATGAAACGCTCAAGGGCGCGGCCGAGGCGGCGTTTGCTGAGCTGCACCGGCTGCACAAAGAGCTGGACAAGGTGTTTGATCTGATGGGCACGGCCGAGGGCGATGCGCTTGACAAGCTGCTTGAGAAGCAGTCGAAGCTTGAGACGCAGATGGAAGCGGCGGGCGGGTACGCGATTGACCACAAGATCGGCGAGGTGCTGCACGGCCTGGGGTTCTCTGACGCGCAGTTTACGACGCCGGTTCGTGGCCTTTCGGGCGGGCAGCGGGGCCGGTTGGCGCTAGCGCAGTTGCTGCTTGAAGAGCCGGATGTGCTGCTGCTGGATGAGCCGACGAACCACCTTGACATTGACGGGCGGCTTTGGCTTGAGCACTTCCTGAAGCATGAGTATCACGGGGCGGTGATTCTGATCTCGCACGACCGTTACCTGCTGGATAATGTGGTGAGCCGGATTGTGGAAGTTGAGCAGGGGCGGCTGATTGACTATCCGGGCAACTACATGGCGTTCCGAGAGATTCGGGCGAGCCGCCGGATGAGCATGATGCGGGCGTATGAGAACCAGCAGGACAAGTTCAAGAAGGAAGAGGCGTACATTCTCAAGTACAAGGCCGGGCAGCGGGCCAAGCAGGCGCAGGGGCGGCTGTCGAAGCTTGAGCGGGCCAAAGAGCAGACGTCGCTAGAGCGGCCGATGGAACTGGCGACGATGGGTTTGCAGCTTGCCAAGGCGCCGCGCTCGGGCGATATTGCGGCTTCGTGCCGCGGGCTGTCGAAGAAGTATCCGGCGGATGACGGGACTGACAAGGTGCTGTTCAGCGACTTTGACCTGACGATTTCGCGCGGCGAGCGGTGGGGGATCATCGGTCCTAATGGCGCGGGCAAGTCGACGTTTGTGCGGTGCCTGCTGAAAGAGCAGGAGGCCGACAGCGGTGTGGCGCGGGTGGGCGCGAGCGTGGTGATCGGGCACTACAAGCAGACGCACGATCACCTGCCGATGGACCTGGCGGTGTATGAGTATTTGCAGGCCGTGATTAATAAAGAGTGCCCGGGCTCGACGATGAGCGAGCAGGCGGCGCGGAATCTGGCCGGCGCGTTCCTCTTCAGTGGGAGCGAGCAGGAGCGCCCGTTGCGGCAGCTTTCGGGCGGTGAGCGGAGCCGGGCGGTGTTGGCGGGTTTGCTGGCGAGTGCTAAGAACCTGCTGGTGCTCGACGAGCCGACGAATCACCTGGATATTCCGGCAGCGGAGCGGCTTGAGGAAGCGCTTTCGCCACCGGATGAAGAGACTGGGGAAGACGGCTATGAGGGGACGCTGCTGCTGATCAGCCACGATCGCGCGCTGATTGATGCGACGTGCGAGAATCTGCTGGTGTTTGACGGGGCGGGCAACGTGGAGGTGTTCACGGGCAACTACTCTGAGTGGCATGCCAAGGACGTGGAGCGCAAGTCGTCAAAGGCGCGGACTGAGAACGCCGAGCGGGAGCGGCGCGAGCAGAGCGAGAAAGCCCGACGCGCGGCCGAGGAGGCGAAGAAAGCTCCGGTGGCGACGGCGGCGAAATCTAACGGGGCCAAGAACCCGCTGGCGCGGGTGGCGACTGATGAGATTGAGAAGCGGATCGAGACGATCAACGGCAAGATCAAGGCGATTGATGACAAGATGGGGCAGCCGGATGTGTGGGCGGATACGCGCAAGTGCCACCAGCTTGGGGAAGAGCGGGCGAGGCTGGCGACGGAGCTGGAGCCGCTGGAGTTTGAGTGGATGAATCGGGGGGGGTGAGGGGTGGGGATGGGTGTTCGTTCGCAGGTGTAGCCTCGATTTATCGTTGGCCTGCGGTGTTGCCGCGCTCTGGGCAGGGCGAGAGCGGAGGGACGCCTGCGAGGTCGTATCCGCAGGCTTTGCAGAGGCCCTCGCGCTCGCAGCGACGGGCCCGGTGCCACTGCCTGAAGTGGTATGTGAACACCGCAACGAGCACGGTCGCGATGAAAAGGATTGGCAGGAACTGGACCAACGCACTTTGTGTGCTCGACCAGTTGAGCCAGGCTTGGCCCGGCCATAGCCAAAATGCGAACCCGACGATTGAGAAAATCGCTGCGCCGATCCAAGGGTTGGGCTTGCGGGTTTTCGGCATGGCAGCGCGGCGTGTCGGGGGTTGCGGGGGGATCAAGCGGGATGCTTCAGCATTGACCCGCGGCCTTGCCGCCGCACTCGGGGCAGAGGGTGCTGGTTGGGAGGCCGGTGAGGTTGTAGCCGCAGGTTTGGCAGGCGCCGGACTTGGCGCGGCGACGGGCGAGGGTGTCGAGGCGGAAGGCGTTGGTGGCAAGGACCACCGCTGGCAGCACAACGCAGCACAGCGGCAAGAATGCTGTCTTGCCGCCTTGGCCGTCTTGTAGGGAGGGCATCCACTTGAACGATGCGTCTGGGAAATCGGAATGCCATTAGACTCCGGGAGGCCAGTCAGTGGGGTATTCGTTGATGCGGTTTGGGCGAACCGGAGGGAAGAGGCAGACCCCTCCATTCCCAACGCCGAGTGAATGCGACTGGGTTCGTAACCAATTGAGCGAGACAAACCCGCTGGTTCCCCACGCCGCCGCCAGCAGCACACACAGGATCGCCGCGCCCCACTTGATCGTCTTGCGGGTGTTGGGCCAAGGCGTCATTACTTGCTGGTTCCCATTTGATCGATGAACGCGTTGGCTTCGGCGATGCTGGCTTCCATGTCGCGGACGAGGGAGGCGACGTCGGTCTGGACCTGGGTGGCGGTGGTTTGCAGCGAGGCGATGGCGCGGGCGTTGAGGTTGTGTTTGAGGAACATGACCTGATCTTTGAACGCCGTGAGCACGGGTTTCATTTTGCCTTCGGCGGTGCGCATGGAGCCGAGGAGTTTGTCGTATTGGCTGCGGGTATCGGCGAGTTGCTGTTCGCTGGCGGTCTTGAGCTGCGGGCTGGAGTATTGGCCGATCTCGGTCTTCCACTCGGCGAAGAGGGCTTGCGCGACGGTGTCAACCGATTGAATCTTGTCGGTGACGGCGGCGGCGCGTTTTTCGCTGGCTTCGTAGCCGGCTTTGAGCTTGTTGTACTTGGTTTCGAGCTCGCCGCCGCTGGTGCCGGTGACGGCGAGGAACTCGGCGAGGGCGGACTCGAACTGCTTCTTGGCGGCCTGCTGCTCATCGCGGGCGGCTTTGACGTTGTCAACGAGTTGCTCGCGTTTGACGTAGCCGAATGATTCCTTGAGGGCGATGGCGGTGGAGGAGCAACCGGTCGCCAGAGTGAGGGCGAGGGAGGCGGCGAGCAGGAGGATGCAGATGGCAAGATGTTTCATTGGGGTACTCGGGAAGTGTCTGTCGAGCATAGTCGAGAAGTAGTGGGGCCGTGGTAGGAGGGGTGACCAAAGGCAAGCCACTGTCCTTCGGCCTGCCAGCAGACCGGAGGTGTCGAGGAAGACCGGGTCGCCCGCCATTGTCAGGCGTCCTTGTGATCGCCGCCCTTGGGCGTTCTGTAGGTGTAATGGTCATGCTCTGCGGCCATATCGGTAATGCCGCTGTTCACGGCATCGTCACCGGCCCGGTAGACAGGATCGATTCCGCTGATCTTGTCGGCCGCACCCGTGTCGGGAACAACCGGTTCGACGCGGACCCGAGCGCCCTCGGGGAGCCCCATGTCCCGCTCGGGAACAACGCTGCCGTTTTGGACCCGTCCGAAATACACCATGGCAAGAGTATAGGAGAACGCCTTGGTCCTGTGGTGATCGCAAGGAGCGGGGAGATGGCTCAACGTGAGAGGGTGCCCGGTCGGGCCCGACGCGCAACGCTGCTTCATTGGGAGCGGTGCCAGCGGCGGTGGGCGATGGTCGGTGGTGGCGGAGTGGCGGAGGGCGATCGTGGTTGTGTGGTTATGGCCGACTAAAGTTCATGCATGACCAAACTCTTCCAACAGGCGGTTGGCAAAGTGAGTCAGTTGCCTGACTCTGAGCAGGACACCATCGCGCGGCTGGTGCTGGACGAGATCGAGTCCGACCGGCGGTGGTCGGAGTTGGTCGCCAAGTCGCCGGAGAAACTGGCGGACATCGCGGACAAGGCGTGGGCCGAGCACGAGGCCGGCGGCGAGGGCGGGAGCGAGAAGCTCGACCCCGAACGGCTGTGAGGCGTCACCCGTGATTTCACGCACCAGCGCTGGTTTCCGGCGATAATTCGGGCAACTCCCCCGCGAGTTGCAGGCGCAGGCCCGCGCGGCCTTCAAGCAGTTCAACGCCGACCCGCACCACCCCGGGCTCCACTTCAAGAAACTTCCGCCCCACGAAGACCTGTGGTCAGCGCGGATCAGCTGCGACTGCCCGGCCATCGGTCGCTGGCGGGGTGAGGTCATCCTCTGGTTCTTTATCGGCTCACACGCGGAGTATGAGGCGATTATCAAGCGGTCGTGATGGCCTCGGACTCGCACGGCCGAAGACCTGGCGCAATGCTCCTTGGTCTGGTCGTTCGGGTAGGAGGTGGCGGAGGAAGGGCGGCCATTTGGTCATTTGGTAATATGGCCATTTACCCCCAGCCAGGGTCCGCCAGCATCCCTCCGCGCAACTCCGCGCCCTCTGCGTTCGCCTTCTACTTCACCGGCCGGAACGATTTATCGGGTTTGCCGGGCACCTTTACATCGGGGACCGGTTTGTCTTTGATTTGCTGCTGCAGATACTCGATGGCGGCTGTGAGCTGGGCGTCTTCGCCCTTGAATGTGGCGTGCGGGAGATTGTCCACGATCACATCTGGGTCGACGCCGTGGCCTTCGATGAGCCATTCGCCCTCAGGGCCGAAGACGCCGGTTTCGGCGGCGGTGGCGATGCCGCGGTCTACGAGGAAGTTGCTTGAGGAGAGCCAGATTTCACCGCCCCAGGTGCGGGTGCCGATGACGCGGCCGAGGTTGAGGCGTTTGACACCTTCGGCGAAGGCCTCGCCGTCGCTGGCGGTTCGTTCGTTGCAGAGCACCACGACGTGGCCGCGGAAGGCGTATTGCATGTTCCAACTTGGGGGGTTGCCGACGGCGGGACTCCAGAAGAACCATGCTTTGCGGAGGAGTTTTTCGATCACCCAGGAATCGATATTGCCGCCACGATTGTGGCGCACGTCGATGATGAGGCCTTTCTTGTTGAAGACGGGATAGAAGCCCTTGGCGAAGTCGGTCCAGTCGCCCTGGCCCATGGCGCGCAGGTGCAGGTAGCCGACGTCGCCCTTGGAGAGTTCGTCGGTCTTGAGGCGGCGGGTGTATTCCCACTCGTGGTAGCGGAGATCGTTGGCGGCGGCCATGGTCATGGGCGTCACGATGACGTCGCGCTCGGCGCCCTCTGGCGACTTGACTCGCAGGAGCACCTGCTGGCCGGCTTTGGCGCGGAGGAGGAGGCCGATGTCGGGCTTTGAGAGGGTCGCGATGCCGTTGATGGCGAGGATGGTTTCGCCGACTTTGACCATTGTGTCGGGGCGGGCGAGGGGGGCGCAGCGGTCGGGTTCGTCGGGGTCGTGCTTGTAGATGTGGGAGACGGTGTAGCCGCCGCGCTCGTCGCTGCGGTCGAGCAGTGCGCCGAGGGAGGAGGGCTGGACCTGGTCGGAGCCTTCGCGGAGATCGCCGCCGCGGACGAAGATGTGGAGGGCGGAGAGTTCGGCGACCATCTGGGCGATTACGTCGGAGAGTTCGGCGCGGGTTGTCACGCGGTCGATGAGGGGGAGGTACTTGCTGTAGGCTGCCTTCCAGTCAACGCCGTGCATGGCGGGGTCGTAGAAGTAGTCACGCTCAAGGCGCCAGGCTTCGAGAAACATCTGGCGCCATTCATCGCGGGGGATCACGCTCATGGTCCAGCCGCTGAGGTTGATGCCTTTCTTATCAAGCTCGGCCGGGGCGGGAGCGGCGTCGATGATCAGCCAGTTGTCGCCCTTCTTGATGAGGAGCTTTTTGCCGTCGGCGGACATTTCGTATTCGGAAACTTCGGCGGCGACGGTTTTGATTTCGATGTTCTCGTTCTCAAGCTTGACGGCGCAGAGGGAGGGCTTGCCGTCGGGCTTTGGCGTAGAGATGAAGAAGAGGGCTTTGTCGTTGACGGTCAGGCCCGAGTAGGTGCCGGGGCCGACGGGGACTTCGACGAGTCGCTGGGTGAGCCCGGCGAGATCGATCTTGACGGGTGGCGGCTTGGGCTTTTCTTTCTTGGCATCGGCGTCGGTCTTGGATTCGTCTTTTTTAGATTCGTCTTGCTTCGAGTCGTCCTTCTTGGTGTCGTCTTTCTTGGGCTCATCGGGTTTTTTGTCTTTGGGCGGCGGGTTGAGTTCGTCGCGCGGGGCGAAGGGGGAGCGAAGGCCGTCGGTGAGGGCGACGAGGAAGAGTTTGCTTTTCTTGCTGAGGTACGGCTCGGGCTGGTGGGAGCCCCAAGGGCCGGGGACGGAGGTGACGAGGTTGCGATCGCTCACGATGGCGAGCCATTTGCCGTCGGGCGTCCAGGTGGGCGAAAAGGAATCGAAGCGGTCGGTTGTGACGGAGGTGACAGCGCCGGTCTCGACGCTGTAGAGGCGAACGATCTGGAACATGTTTGGCGCGGTCGTGGTGAAGGCGAGCCATTTGGAGTCGGGGCTCCAGGCGGCCCAGCCGACCTCGGAATAGTCGTCGGCCTCGTTGAAGTCGATCTGCTTGTTGGCGCCGGTAGCGGTGTCGAGCACGAAGAGCCGCTGGCGCTTGTCGTAGTTGGCGATGAACAACCCGTCGGGGCTGGTGAGGGTGTCGCGACGGAGGACGGTGCCGTCGGTGGTGAGAGGCTTGGGCTCACCGACGCCGTTGGCCGGGTGGCGGACGATCTCGACCTCGCCGGATTTGTCAGAGAGCAGGATGAGTGATTGACCATCGGGCGCGAAGCGTGCCTCGCGCATGCGGACGCCTTGATCATGGGTGATCTCGACGAGTCGGCCGCCGCCGGGCTTGCCGGGGGCGACAAAGACGCGGCCGCGGGCGGTGATGACGGCGCGGTCGCCATCGGGTGAGATGTGGGCGCTGGTGATGGCTTCGGCGGGCTTTTCGATCCAGTTCTCACGGGTTTGGTCGAGGTCGGATTCGAGCTTGATGGTGAGCAACTGGTCGTCGCCGGTGGCGATATTTAGGAGCCGCAGGTCGGCGCCTACGCGATAGACGATGCGACCATTGTCGAGGGCGGCTTCCATCACGTCGCGGTCGGCGCTGCTTGTGTGGGGCTTGAGGTCCTTGCCTGATTGATCCATGGACCAGACGTTCATGTGGCCGTCGCGGTCGGTGAGGAAATAGACGCGGTCGGCCCAGAACATGGGGCCCTTGCTGGTGCCGGCAAAGTCGGGCGTGAGGGGCGTTGCCTCGGCATCGCCGGGGGCGAACTTCCACAGGTTTTGGGCGGTGCCGCCCTTGTAGCGCTTGGTGTGGCTGCCTTGGAAGGCGAGCCGGGTGAAGAAGAGCGTCTTGGCGGTGCTGTCATAGCAGCCGTCACTGGCCTGCCAAAGCGGGATGGCGGTCTTGACGCCTGAGGAGGTGTTGAGGGCGAACATCTGCGTATTTGGCAGCGTGGAAGCGATGTCGGTTGTGAAGAGGACCTCACCTGCGGGCGACCAGCCGGCGACGCCGACACGCGCGGCGTCGTAGGTTCGCCGCACCGGGAGCCCACCGGAGACTGGCATGGTGTAGAGCTCGGTGGGGCCTTCGTAGCGGGCTGTGAAGGCGACGGTTTTGCCGTCGGGGGAGAGGGCGGGCTGTGATTCGTCGCCGGGATGGCTGGTGAGACGGGTGGCGGTGCCGCCTTGGACGGGCACCTTCCAGAGGTCGCCCTCAGAAACGAAGACGATGGTTTCAGCGCGGAGGGCGGGGAAGCGGTAGTAGCCGGTGGTTTGGGCGGGTGCGGGCGGCGCGAGGCTGCCGACAGTCAGGAGGCCGGCGATGGCGAGGCGTGCCAGGACGAAGGGGGCTCGGGGGTGGGTTGAGGGGCGGAACGAGTCGCAACGAATAGCCATCGGGAGTATCTCCGGGTCGATGAACGGATCTTCATGGTTGGCGGGTGGAAGGGGCGAACGGGGGCCGGGAGCGTGGTTTCTTTGGCGGGGCCATTCGGGCCGGAAACCGGCGAAACCCGGCGGAGTGTGGGCGTTACAATACCCGGCTATCAATTCGGTTCAAACAAGGAGTCAACATGTCTCGTCTCGCTCGCACTTTGCTCATCTCGGCTCTCACCCTCTCCAGCTTCGCGGGGCTCGCCCTTGCGCAGGACAAGGACACCGTTGGCAAGCCTGCCGGCGAGGCGGCACAACCGAAGGCTGAGAAGAAGAAGCTCGGCGTGGGCGATGCGCCGCCGGCGCTGCAGGTTTCCAAGTGGGTGAAGGGCGCTCCAGTGGCCGGGTTTGAAAAAGGCAAGATCTATGTGGTTGAGTTCTGGGCCACATGGTGCCCGCCCTGCAAGAAGAGCATTCCGGAACTGACGGCGATGGCGAAGAAACATAAAGACAAGGTCACGATGATCGGTGTTTCGGTGTGGGAACGCGAAGACACCACGGTCGCCATGATCGAGGAGTTTGTCAAGAAGATGGGCGACAAGATGGATTACCACGTGGCGCTCGATGACGGCAAGAAGATGGCGGAAACCTGGATGACCGCTGCCGGTCAGCAGGGCATTCCCGCGTCGTTTATCGTGGGGACCGAAGGAAAGATCGTTTGGATCGGTAACCCGCTGGTGGGGCTTGATCGCGTGCTGGATGAGGTGGTTGCCGGCAAGTTTGACGCTGCGGCTGAGGCCGGCAAGGCGAAGCAGGAAGCCGAAGACCGCGCCAAGAGCGCGGGGAAGATGAAGGACCTGAACGCGAAGATGCGTGCCGCGGTGGAGAAGGAAGATTGGAAGGCGTGCGTGGCGACGCTCGATGAGATGGCGGCGCTCAATAAGGGCATGGCCAAGCAGTACATCCCCAACAAGTTTGAGTTCATGAGCAAGTACGACAAGCCGGGTGCGTACGCGTTCATTAAGGGCGCGGCGGCCAACGAGTTGAAGACCGAGGCCGAACTGCTGAACACGATTGCGTGGAAGCTGGTAGAGAGCGACGATACGGACAAGGACGGCTACGCGGCGGCGCTGGATCTCTCGAGGCAGTCCAATGAGGCGAGCAAGAACGAGAACGGCATGTTCCTCGACACGCTGGCGTACTGCTACTACCGGACGGGGGACGTGACCAAGGCGATCGAGATTCAGGAGAAGGCCCTGAAGGAATCGGCCAAGATGGCTGAGTTTGACGACGACATGAAGAAGGAAATGCAGGATCGGCTGGAGCTGTTCAAGAAGGGCAAGGCCTGATCGTCAGGTGGTGAAATGACTGGTGTATTGATCGAAGGGCCACCCGAGCGCGGGTGGCCCTTTTTTCATCTTGGAGGCCGTCTGCCAGTTCGGCAGAGAATGGTCAGGATGTGCCCATTTCGGGGGTGGGAACGCGGGTTTCGCAGGTACGGCGGTTGGCACCGCAGTTGCCTATACAACGAAGGCATCGCTGCGCGGGTCTGAACCTCGTTGTTCGGGGCGTAGTAGGATGTTTGAAGGAAATCAACCATGTCAAAAATCATCGGCATTGATCTCGGTACTACGAACTCGTGCGTCGCCATCATGGAAGGTGGGGTGCCGAAGGTCCTCATCAACTCGTCAGGCAACCGCACTACGCCGTCGGTTGTGGGCTTTACGGATAAGGGCGAGCGGCTGGTTGGCCAGCCGGCCAAGCACCAGCAGGTGACCAATCCGCGGAACACGATCTTCTCGATCAAGCGGTTCATGGGTCGGCGGCGGAGCGAAGTGGGCACGGGCGCCAAGGGGGCCTATGAGAAGAGCGGCGATGAAGAGAGCAAAGTGCCCTACACCATCACGGGGGGATTGGATGAGTTCGTCAAGGTGAAGGTGAATCAGGGCGACTTCACGCCGCAGCAGGTGAGCGCGTTCATTCTGCAGGATCTGAAGAAGACGGCCGAAGATTACCTGGGCGAGAAGGTGGACCGGGCCGTGATCACGGTGCCGGCGTACTTCAACGATGCTCAGCGGCAGGCGACCAAAGACGCCGGCGAGATCGCCGGGCTGAAGGTTGAGCGGATTATCAACGAGCCGACGGCGGCGGCGCTGGCGTATGGGCTTGACAAGAAGACCAACCAGAAGATTGCGGTGTTTGACCTCGGCGGCGGTACGTTTGACGTGTCGATCCTTGACATCGGCGACGGTGTGTTTGAGGTGCTGAGCACCAACGGCGACACGCACCTGGGCGGTGATGACTGGGATCAGAAGCTCATCGACCACTTGGCGGAAGAGTTCCGCAAGAAGGAAGGTATCGACATTCGCAAAGACCCGATGGCTCTGCAGCGCCTAAAGGAGGCGGCGGAGAAGGCCAAGTGTGAGCTGTCGACGATGCAGGAGTCGACGGTGCGGTTGCCGTTTATCACGGCTGATCAGAACGGGCCCAAGCACCTTGAAGTTTCGATCACGCGCAGCAAGTTTGAGTCGATGTGCGCCGATTTGTTTGAGCGGCTTCGCACGCCGTGCGTGCAGGCTCTGAAGGACGCGAAGGTTGATATCAGCAAGATCGATGAGGTGGTGCTGGTGGGCGGTTCGACCCGCATGCCACGGGCGCAGGCGATCGCCAAAGACATTTTCGGCAAGGAGCCGAACAAGTCGGTGAACCCTGATGAAGTGGTTGCGGTTGGCGCGGCGATTCAGGGTGGCGTGCTGAAGGGCGAGGTGAAGAACATTCTGCTGCTTGATGTCACTCCGCTCTCGCTGGGCGTTGAGACCTATGGCGGTGTGATGACCAAGCTCATCGAGAGGAACACGACGATTCCGACGAGCAAGAAGGAAACGTTCTCGACGGCGTCGGACAGCCAGACGAGCGTGACGATTCATGTTCTGCAGGGTGAGCGTGAGTTCGCCAAGGACAATCGCACGCTTGGGCAGTTTGACCTGGGTGGGATCGCGCCGGCGCCGCGTGGCGCGCCGCAGATTGAAGTGGAGTTTGCGCTTGATGCCAACGGCATTCTCACGGTGACGGCGGTTGACAAGGGCACGGGCAAGAAGGCGGATATCAAGATCACCAACAGTGGTGGCATTGACAAGGCCGAGATTGAGCGGATGAAGGCCGATGCCGAGGCGCATGCGGCCTCTGATAAGATTCGCCGTGAGGTTGTTGATCTGAAGAATAAGGCCGAGCAGTTTGTGCTTTCGACCCGCAAGGCGCTCGAGGAGCATGGCGGCAAGGTCTCGGCTGAGATTCGCGGTCAGATCGAGTCGGCGGCTTCGAATCTTGAGTCGGCCCTGAAGGGTGAGGACAAGGAGCCCATCGAGCGGGCTCTAAAGGAACTCGAGAAGGCGTCGATGGAACTCGGTAAGGTCGTCTACGAGGCGGAGGCCAACAAGGCCAAGGCTGGGTCAGAGTCTGAGCCCAAGCCGGCGGGCGAGGCTGGGAAGGACGATGTGATTGATGCGGAGTTCAAGGTGAAGGAAGATAAGCAGTAATCGCTGCTTCAACGAAGTGAAAATGCGGGGCGTGCCGGGTGGCACGCCCCGTTTTCGTTTGCGCGGACTCCGCGGTGTTTCATCGGTCGCGTTTGCGTTGATGCGCTGGCAGGATTGGTCGTTGCAAACTTACTGGACTTTGTTCCATTGCTCGTCGAGTGACTTGGCGATCACAGTGCGCGACCCGGCGAGGGCGGGTGAGAAGAGCGTGAGACGGAAATCCTCGAGCATCCATCGGTATTTGGCGATTTCAGGCGGGAGGGCACCGGGCTGCATGGCCCAAGCGGCGGCATCGGCGTTGACGACGGGTGCGCCGCGGCGGGCGGGGGGCATGGCGTGTTTGCGTTTGGCGGTGAGGTGGGCGCTTGAAGCGCCGGACTCGGCGGCCTGGGCGCGGAGGGCGGAGAGGCGGTTGGCGACCCAGCCGGTGAAGCGCTTCCAGTGCGGAGCGACTTCGGCGAGGGGTTTGGTCTCGCTGGTGGAGCCGTCTTCACGGAGATTGACGAAGAGGCGATGACGGAGGCCTTCAACAAAGCGGGGGTAGTCACGGAGCCGGTCGAGGGGCACGATGGTGAGAAAGCCGCCGGGGACGGGGGGCATGAGGAACGCCGCGTGCTCGCGGATATCGGCGAGGCTGGTGGCCCAGGAGCGATTGGTGCCGCGGCCGAGGCGGCCGGCGACTTTTTCGCGATGATCGAGGATGGTGGCGATGAGGGCGGCGGTGTCGATGGTGTGGCGGGCGAGCAGGCCCCAGTTGGATTGGGTGAGGGCTTCGAACTGCTGCTTGGTGGTGGGGGTGGGCTGGCCGGAGAGAAAGGTGCGCTCGGCAATCAGGTCGGTGATGGCTGCGACGAGTTCGTTGCTGGTGCCGATGGGCTTGTAGTGACGGGCGGCGTCGGCGAAGGTGGGCAGAACGGTGAGGCGATGGCGGAGTTCATCTTCGCAGGCGAGTGAGAAGAGGCGGCGGACACCTTCGCGGCTGAGGCGGGCGGCGGCTACCGGGTCGGGTGCGAGGGCGAAGGCGACGCGATCGCCGCGGTCTTCGAGGGCGGCGTAGCCGATGCCGCCGTCGATGGGCTCGTTGGGGTCGGGGAGGGGGCCAAAGCTCCAGTCGATGAACTCGGTGGCGCCGGCGGAGGGGGCGGCAGCGGCGCTGGTAGGCGCGGCTTGCTCATCGTCGCGGGTAGCGGCGGCGGAGGCGGCGGCGACGGTTTGGGTGAGCCTGGCCTGGGCGCGGGCGGCGAGGGCTTTTTCGATGCGGCCGGCGAGGCGGGTGCGGAGGGTGCGGGCGGGTGGAACATCGCGCTCGGCGGCGAGCTCTTTGCCGTGGTGGTCGGTGACCACGATTCGCATGATGAGGTGGTCGGGAATGTGGGCGAGGTCGAGAGCTTGGGCGGGGATGGTTTCAGTTGAGACCACGCCGAGGGCTTCGCTGACGGCGGCGGCGAGGGGGCCTTCGCCGAAGGACATGAGGCCGGCGCACTGGGCGGCGATGTCGGCGAGTTTGAGGGCGCCGTTTTCCATCGAGTTTCGGGTGGCCCGAGGGAGGAGCTTGAGGATGGCTTCGACCTTGGCGGCGAGCATGCCGGGGACGAGCCAGTCGGGCCGGTGTTCGTCGAGGTGTGCGAAGGCTTCGACGGGGATGGTGAGGGTGAGGCCGTCGTCATCATGGCCGGGTTTGAACTGGTAGATGAGGGCACAGCGTTCGCTGGCTGCTTCAAGGTGTGACGGGAAAGCCTGCTCGGTCGCGGCGGCGGTGGCCTCGGTGCTGAGGACATCGGAGGATGAGAGTTGCAGGACGCGCGGGTTAGAGCGGCTGGCCTGGGCGTACCAGGTTTCGAGCGTGCGGCCGTCGAATACGGTCGGCGGGAGAGATCCATCGAAGAACGCGGCGAGTGCGGCCGGGGCGGCGAGGACATCGTGGCGACGCAGCTTGCCCTGCACATTGCCGGCCTCACGCATCACGGTTCGGTTGTGGGCGATGAAGGGGGCTGTGCTGCTGAGCAGGCCTTCGACCAGACCCTTCTCGATGAGCAAGGCCCGCGCGGCGGCCGGGTCACTGGGACCCAGGGCGACGGGGCGGCGCGCGGCGACGACGATGTTGTTGACGGTGAGGCGTTCCCAAGCGCGTGGTTCGCGTGCCGCGACGTCAAAGTGGGCATCGGTCAGGGATCGCTTGATGGCGTGGGGGGCGAGTTCGGCGACCCACTGGGGGTCGATCTTGCCGAGGGTGCGGGCGTAGAGCCGAGTTGTGTCGACGATTTCGGCGGCGATGAACCAGCGCGGGTTCTTTTTGAAGAGGACGGAGCCGGGGAAGATGCTGACGCGGGCACCTTTGGGGCCGTTGTACTCATGGCCGGTGTTGTCGTCTTTGCAGCAGATGTTGGTGACCAGGCCAGTGAGCAGGGCACGGTGAATCGAGTCGCTGCGGGAGTGCTTGCCAGCGACAGGGCCAGGTGCTTTTTCGGCATCGTCGCTCGCCATGGACTTGAGCTGCGCGTAGGTATCGAGCCATTCGCGCATGCGGTTAAAGGAGAGGAATGCATCGCGGCAGAGGTCGCGGAGGCCGCCCTCCCCGCCTGTGCCGCGGTCGGCAATAGCATCCTGCGCGGCGTGGAAGATGTTCAGGAGCGTCAGGAAGTCTGAAGCGTCATTGCGGAAACGAGCCTGGGCATCGTCGGCGCGGGCTGCGCTGTGCATGGGGCGCTCGCGCGGGTCCTGCATGCTGAGCACGGCGGCGAGCGGGAGGACATCGTCAAGGCATCCTTCGGCACGGGCGGCGATGACCATGCGGGCGACGCGCGGGTCGAGCGGGAGGCGGGCGATTTCGCGGCCGATGGGTGTGAGTTTGCCGCCGGCCTCGGGCGCATCAATGGCGGTGAGTTCAAAGAGCGTTTCGTAGCCGTCGCGGATCATGTCGCGCGAGGGGGGCTCGATGAAGGGGAACTCTTCGACGGCGCCGAGGCCAAGGTTCATGGCCTGAAGGATGACGCTGGCGAGGTTGGTCCGGAGCACTTCGGGCTCGGTAAAGAGCGGGCGGGCGGCAAAGTCGCGGTCGCTGTAGAGGCGGATGCAGATACCGTCGGCCACGCGGCCGCAGCGGCCGGCGCGCTGGTTGGCCGAAGCGCGGGAAACCCGGTCGATGGGCAGTGTCTGAATCTTCCAGTGATGCTCGTAGCGGCTCATTCGCGCCAAGCCGGTGTCGATCACGTAGCGAATGCCCGGGACGGTGAGCGAGGTCTCGGCCACGTTGGTTGAGAGGATGATCCGGCATCCGCTGCCCGCGGCCTGGGGCTTGAAGATCCGCTGCTGTTCTGCTGCTGAGAGTCGCGAGTAGAGCGGCAGAATCTCGGCATCGGTATGACCGTCGCGTTTGAGGGCCTCGGCCGCGAGACGGATTTCTTTCTCGCCGGGCAGAAAGACCAGGATGCCCCCCGGGACATGGGGCGGGCGGCAGAGTTCGAGGGCGGCATCAACGATCGAGTTGTTGTCGATCTGATCGTAAAAATCAGAGTCGTCGGGGTACATCGGGCGGTAGCGCATCTCGACTGGGTAGGTTCGCCCGCTGATCTCGATGACGGGGGCGATGGCAGGGCCGCCGAAGAAGTTGCTGAAACGCTGGGGATCAATCGTGGCGCTGGTGATGATGACCTTCAGGTCGGGCCGTTTGGGCAGCAGCAGCTTGAGGTACCCGAGCAGGAAGTCGATATTGAGCGATCGCTCGTGGGCCTCGTCAACGATGATGGTGTCGTACCGGCGCAGCTCGCGGTCGTTTTGCGTTTCGGCCAGAAGCGAGCCGTCGGTGAGCACGCACACGGCGTTGTCATCGCCGGACTGGTCGTCAAAGCGGACGCGGTAGCCGACTCCGCCACGGGGGCCGAGGGTGGTGGCGAGTTCTTCGGCGACACGGGCCGCAACGGCCCGCGCTGCGATGCGGCGGGGCTGGGTGTGGGCGATGGTCTTGGCTCGGCCGCGGCCCAGCGCCAGGCAGATCTGCGGGAGCTGGGTGGTCTTGCCGGACCCGGTCTCACCGCAGAGCACGATCACCTGATGGGCGGCGATGAGCGCGGCGATTTCCTCACGACGCGCAAGGACCGGCAGGTCCATCGTGAAACGGGGCTTGAGGATCGGCTTGGGCATGACGGCCGCGCTCAGGCGTGCTGAGGCACGCCCTTGAGGCCGACTTGGGACTGGTCCTGGCCGAGCGAACTCGTCCGCATCGTGTCGCGCTGCTTGATGAGTTCGGGGGGCAGTTCAGCGAACATGTGGTCGAACATCTCGGTGGGCGAGGGAGCGGGCCAGGAGAGCACTTCCTCGACGACTTTTTGGACCTGGGCTTCGGCTTTGGCCTGCGCCTCGGTCTGCTTCTGGTCGTTCCAGAGGCCTTTGCTTTCGAGGTACTTGCGGGTGCGGATCATGGGATCGAGGAGTTTGGCGGCCTCTAACTCTTCGCTGGCACGATATCGGCGGGCATCGTCGGCGGTGGTGTGGTCGCCGAGTCGATAGGTCACGGCCTCGATGAGCGTGACACCGCCGCCGGCGCGGGCGCGTTCGCGGGCTTCGAGGGTGGCGCGATAGACGGCGAAGAGGTCGTTACCGTCAACCTGGATGCAGTGGGCACCGTAAGCGAGGCCCTTTTGCACAACCGTTTCGCTGTTCATTTGCTGCGAGCGCGGGACGCTGATGGCCCACTGGTTGTTCTGGCAGAAGAAGATCGCCGGGACCTTGAAGGTGGTGGCGAAGTTCATGGCTTCGTGGAAGTCGCCCTCGCTGGTGGCGCCGTCGCCGAAGTAGGTGATGACGACCTTGTCTTCCTTGCGCATCTTGAAGGCCCAGGCCATGCCGGTGGCGTGCAGCATCTGGGTGCCAATGGGGATGGCGATGGGGGTGATATTGACGCCCTTGGGAATTGCGTTGCCGCGCTCATCTCCGGCCCAATGGAGCAGGATGTGCGTCTCGGGCATGTTGTGCAGGAAGAGGGCGGCGTTCTCGCGATAGCAGGGCACGAGCCAGTCGATGCCCGGCCGCATGGCAAAGCCGGAGCCGAGCGCACACGCTTCCTGTCCCTTGTTTTGGGGGTACGTGTGCATGCGGCCGGAGCGCTGGAGTTTGAAGGCGATTTCGTCGAGCTGGCGGCAGTGGATCATGCGCTCATACAAAAACGCGACTTGTTCGTCGGTGAGAGTGCCCTGGGCGAGTTCGGTATCGAGAACGCCGTTCTCGTCGAGGATTTGCAGGTGGTCGATTTCGGCGCTGTAGGCGGTTTTGATCGGCATGTGCAGGGGCCCAAGCAGGAGGACTTCAGCGGATAGACGGCGACGGGGGAGTATATGTTGGTTCTACGCAGGATGGGGTCAGGTTGAGCTCGAACTGGCGAAGGGGATGGCCTTGCCCGCCGCGTCCACGCTCACCATCACGAGGGTCGCCGAGGTGACGGGGACGGTGGCCCCGGTGCTATACCGCTCGGCTTCCACATCGACCTCGACGGTTACGCTGGTTTTGCCGGTGCGAACCGTGAAGGCGTAGAAGTTCACCACATCGCCGAGTTGCACCGGCTGCTTAAACTCCACGCGGTCCATGGCGACGGTGACCCACCGGTGGTTGCCGTGGCGGCGGGCCTGAACGAAGCCCGCTTGGTCGATGTACGAGAGGATAACGCCGCCGAAGATGGTGCCGTATTGGTTGGTGTCCTTGGGCATGGTGACGACCCGCAAAGCGAGGTGGCGGTCGGCCTTGGCGACCTGGGGCGGGTTGGGGGGCGGCGGCTTGCTCATAGGCAAACCATAGACGGCGGCGGCTTGGGGGCGGTGGCTGGCCGAAAGACCGACCGTCAGTTTCCCAAAGCGATGACGGGCCGAGCCGGCCGGCGCATCAGCGCAACTCTGTAGCGGTTTCCCGATTCCCGGCTCCGCATAGCGGGTAAACTCGTGCCTCGTGTTTGCGTCTGCCATGAAGGGATCTGCTTTGCTCAATCCGCTTTTGTCGCTTTCCCCGCTCGCACTCTTTTTGGCGGCCGGCTCGGCCGCGACGGCGGACGTGACGCCATCGGGCGCCATGCTGCGGTTTCCTGACGTGAGCGCGAAGCAGATTTGCTTCGTTTACGCCAACAACCTGTGGGTCGCCCCCCGCGAAGGCGGCGTGGCCTCGCCGGTTGCGAATCCGCCCGGGGCCGAGTCGCTGCCGCGGTTCAGCCCGGATGGATCGTCGATCGCGTTCGTCGGCAACTACGACGGCATCCGCGATATCTACACGATTGCGGTGACGGGCGGCGTGCCGGTGCGGGTGACAAACCATCCGGGCGCTGAGCAGATCTGTGACTGGTCGCCGGATGGATCATCGATCATCATGCTGACCAACAGCTTCAGCGGGCTTGCGCGGCAGACCAAGATTTTCACGGTTCCCGTTTCCGGCGGCATTCCCGCGCCGCTCCCGGTTCCGTACGCGGGGTTCGGTTCGATCTCGCCTGATGGCAAGTGGCTTGCCTACACCCCGCACTCGACCGATACCCGCACCTGGAAGCGTTACCGTGGCGGGATGGCCACGGATATCTGGCTTTTCAATCTGGTTGACAAGTCGGCCCGCAAGATCACCGACTGGGAAGGCACAGACACAATTCCGATGTGGGTGCCCGGCGGCGACGGGAAGGTGGTGTACTACCTCTCGGATAACGGCCCCGATCACCGGCTCAATATCTGGTCGTTCGATGTTGCCAGCGCCAAGCGCGAGCAGGTCACGACGTTCAAGGATGACGATGTTCGCTGGCCGTCGGTCGGCCCCGGCGCAGGCGGCAAGGGGGAAATCGTGTTCCAGTTGGGCAGCAAGCTCATGCTGCTCGATCTGGGTACCAGGCAGTCGGCCGAAGTGAAGATCTCGATTCCGGGTGATCGGCCCAAGCTCCGGACGCGCACGGTTGATGCTGACAAGAACCTCTCGGGTGGCACGATCAGCCCCTCGGGCAAGCGGGTTGCGGTGGAAGCACGGGGCGAGATTTTCTCGGCCCCGGTCAAGGAAGGCGTGATCCGGAATCTGACCAACACCAACGGCGTGGCCGAGCGCGATCCTTCGTGGAGCCCCGATGGGAAGTGGATCGCGTATTTCTCTGACGCGACGGGCGAGTACGAGCTGTATGTTCGGCCCTCTGACGCGAAGCCGGCGGAGGAGAAGAAAGACGCCAAGAAGGACGCGAAGAAAGACGACAAGGTTGAGGACAAGAAGGCCGAGGACAAGAAGCCCGAGGACAAGAAGCCCGAGGGCGAAGAGGCCAACAAGGCTGACGAACCGGCCAAGGACGAGGGCGCGGCTGCACCCAAGGTTGAACCCCGCAAGCTCACCGATCTTGGGCCCGGGTTTCGGTTCAACCCGTTGTGGTCTCCCGACAGCAAGTGGATCGCGTTCACCGATCAGAACGGGCGGCTGATGCTGACGGATGTGGCGACCGGGGCGACGCGGGAGATCGACAAAGACCCCTATATGAATCAGGTGAGTGTGTCGTGGTCGCACGACAGCAAGTGGATGGCGTACGCCCGGGGCGACAACGCTCGTGAGATGGCGTCTATCTGGATCGCGGACGCCAAGACCGGTGAGAAGCACCAGATCACCGCGGGGATGTTTGATGCACGATTCCCCACCTTTGATCGCAAGGGCGACTGGCTGTTCTATCGCCAGTCTTCGGCCGTGAACAACCCGGTCTATAGCGACCTGGACACGACCTACGCCTACACCAACAGCGACGTACTGGTGATGCTGCCCTTGCGCAGCGACGTCAAGAGCCCGTGGCTGGCGCGCAGCGATGAAGAGACGCTGAAGAAAGAAGAGCCCAAGAAGGACGACGCGAAGAAGGACGGCAAGGACGGCGAGAAGAAGGACGAAGCCAAGAAAGACGAGGCCAAGAAAGACGAGGCCAAGAAGGACGAGCCGAAGAAGGATGACGAAAAGAAGGAACCCGCTGCGGCGGCTGATGACGGCGTTTCGGGCACGTGGAAGGGCACGGTCAAGGGCTCGACGCCTGAACTGGCGATGGGGCTTCCGGTCACGATGGTGCTCAAGCTTGGCGAAGAGGGCAAGCTGAGCGGGTCGATATCGAGCCTGATGGGCAATGGACCCATCACGGGCTCATATGACAAGAGCACCGGGGAAATGTCATTTAGCGTGTCGGTCGGCCAGATGAACGTGACGCTCACGGGCACGCTGACTGGCGAGAAGGTCGAAGGCACATGGTCGGCCGGTGATCAGAAGGGCACATGGACGGCGAGTCGTTCCTCGAAGGGCGATGGCGACAAGGCCACTGGTGACAAGTCCGGCAAGGGTGACAAGGCCGAAGACAAGGCGGCCAAAGAGGTCAAGATCGACTTCGACGGCATCGAGATGCGAGCCCTTCAGTTGCCGGTACAGCCGGGGACGTTTGGCACCATGGGCGTGAATGACGGCGACAAGCTCGTCTTTGTGCGCAGCTCTGCCCGTAGCGGCAGCGACAGCGGGATCAAGATCTTCGACTACAAGGCCGAGGAACCCAAGGAAGAGAGCGTGGCGGCGGGCGGCGGTTTCCAGATGACCGCCGACGGCAAGAAGCTGCTAATCGGGCGCGGTACGACGCTGGTGGTGGTTGACGCCGCGACCGGCGGGGGCAAATCGCAGAATGTGCAAACGCAGAACCTGACGATGACGGTGGATCCGCGTGTTGAGTGGAAGCAGATTTTCACTGATTCGTGGCGCATCATGCGCGACTACTTCTATGAGCCCACCATGCATGGGCTGGATTGGCCGAAGGTTCGTGACCACTATGGCGCGATGCTGGCCGATGCGGCCAGTCGTGAGGATGTGAACTGGATCATCTCCGAGATGATCTCGGAGTTGAACGTCGGTCACGCGTATCTCCAGGGGCCTGGCGAGGTTGAAGACCAGCCGACGGCGACGGTGGGTATGCTGGGGTGTGACTACGTGCTTGAGAAGACCGATGCGGGTTCGGCGTTCAAGATCACCAAGATCTATCAGGGCGGACCGTGGGATGTGGACGCGCGCGGGCCGCTCAGCCAGCCCGGTGTTGACGTGAAGGTGGGGGACTATCTGCTTGCGGTCAACGGTGCGCCGCTGGATACCAAGTCTGATCCGTGGGCCGCTTTTGTTTCGACCGTGGGGCAGACGATTTCGATCACCGTCAGCAGCAAGCCGACGATGGATGCGGCGGCGCGCGAGGTGCTCGTCAAGCCCATTGGGTCGGAGACCGATCTGCGCTACCGGTCGTTCATCGAGGCCAAGCGGGCCTATGTGGCGGAGAAGAGCGGGAGCAAGATGGGATACATCTATGTTCCCAATACCGGTGTTGATGGTCAGAACGATCTGTATCGGCAGTTCTTCGGCCAGCGTGATCGGCAAGCGCTGATCATCGATGAGCGGTGGAACGGTGGGGGGCAGATCCCCACGCGCTTTATTGAACTGCTCAACCGCAAGCCGACCAACTACTGGGCCAAGCGCGACGGCAGCGATTGGGCCTGGCCGCCGGATGCCCACTTTGGCCCCAAGGCGATGCTCATCAACGGGCTCGCGGGTTCGGGCGGTGACATGTTCCCCTGGCTCTTCAAGCAGTCGGGCGTGGGCAAGGTCATCGGCACGCGCACGTGGGGCGGGCTGGTGGGCATTTCCGGCAACCCGCGGATGATTGACGGCGGCTCGATCTCAGTGCCGACGTTTGGCTTCTACAAACTCGATGGCAACTGGGGTATTGAAGGGCACGGCACCGAACCGGATATCGAAGTCATCGATGACCCTTCAAAGATGACCGACGGCGGGGACCCGCAGCTTGACGCGGCGATTGCCCACCTTGAGGCTGAGCTGAAGGCCAACCCGTACGTGCCGCCCAAGCGGCCCGCAAGTCCCAACCGCAGCGGCATGGGCAGCCGCCCGCAGGAGCGGTGATCGGTCGGGCGATGGGCTGAACAACTGGTGTTACTTCGAAACCGCCGGGGCTTGCTGCTCGGCGGTTTTTATGCGCTCGATGATGGTCGCGACCAGTGCCGCGCTGGCCACCTCATCGCCGAAGGTGCCGTAGCGGACGGAGACCCGCGTGATCGAGCCAGCCATGGGGCGAATTCGCAGGGTGATGGACTCACTCTTTTCGCTGAGGCAACGGACGCTGCCACGCGCTTTGTCGCGGCGGACCTGCACGTTGGTCAGGCCCTTAGCGCGAAGCGACGCAGCGGCCGCATCGAGAATCTGGAGCGGGTCGAGGGCCAGGTCGGACACAAAGTCGCCCCCGGCGAATGCGTAGGCCAGCCCGGGCGGGACCTCGCTCCGCGGCGTGCTTTCGCAGCCGCCGAGAAGAAATGGAGCGATCAGAAGGGCGAGAACCGCACGGGAATGGAACGAGGTTCGCATGTTCACGGATCAATGCTACGCAGCGGGCGGCCTCACTCTGGTTCGGCAACCGCCGCTGAGTCCGTCACGCCGGCCTGCCTGAGCCCTTTGACGATAATGGCGGCCAGCGTGGGGCTGATATCCACGGTTCGATGGTCGGCCTGAATCGTGCCGGAGGGGGTATCAAAGCGCCAGCCGTGGGTGTTGGCACCGACGGGCGCGCCGTCGATCCGGACGGTCTTCTTTCCGTTGAGCGAGTTGGTCGGCCATTGCTGTAAATAGGGGCCGTATACGGATCCGGCCGTATCGCCGTCAAGATCTGTGGTGCGCACAATGCGCTGAACAAAGTTGGCGGCGCTGGTGTCGATGCTCCCTGAGATGCCCGTCGCCGGGCCTCGGTCGGCATGCTCGGCGGTGTAGAAATCGATCGCCGATTGAAGGCTTTTCACGGTCGCTACAAAGGCGTTGGCTTTGGCCGTTTCGGCGGCGTTGCTGGCCCGGGGAACGGCGATGGCGGCGAGGATGCCGATGATCACGATGACGATGATCAGTTCCACGAGCGAAAATGCGCGGGCCGACCCGCCGGGCCGGGCGATGCGGCTTGAGGTGAACCTCGGGCTGTAGAGGTGCGGGAACACTGGGTCAACGTTTCATCGGTCAGGGCCATCGCGAGGGTAATTGCCCCCTGGGATGATTCACCGGCGCACGGTGCGCTGGGCTGGCGGCACGGGGCGTGGCGGGCAAGCCCAGCCGTTTATTCCGACTGGCGAAGACTGCGCGTGCATTTGCGGACGAACCGGGTTACGCTGTGCGCATGCTCAGCGTGATTTTGATCGGTGCGTACGTCCTTGGCTCATTGCTTGCGCTAACGGTCGTTCTCCATCTGCTCCCCAAACTGGGGCGCGGTGGGCGCGCGGTGGCCAACATGCTCTGTCGCGCGCCGGCCCTTGATGTCACAGTCTCGATCATGACATGGGTGCCCGGATGCGTGGGGGCGGGCGTGGCCGGTTGGTACTTGGGCGTGTCGCCGTGGCTGGGTGTGCTGTCGGCGGTGGTTGGGCAACTGGTGGCGCTGAGCATCTGGGTTGTGGCGCACGAATGGGCCAATCGCGAGGCGGCGGCCGGCCCGCGGATTGTGAAGGCGCTCAATCGCACGGTGGGGCGATGGCGCAATCACGCGGCGTTGTGGGTGACGGTGATTGCGCTGCCGATTTTCTGGTTCATTCGGGCTGGTGAGCTGTTTGTGTATCCGATGCTGGTGTGGATTCTCGATTTTCCCAAGTACAAACAGGGCGACTGGGTGAACTGCTCGCGGCAGAAGTTTCAGGGGTTGGTTGGACATGATCTCATCTGGTGCCTGTACTGCGACTGGATGACGGGCGTGTATTCGCTGGGCGGCGAGATGCTGCGCAATGTGGAGAGCTTCTGGTGTCCGATCCGGTTTTACGACGGTAAAAAATGCGACAACTGCAACTCGCACTTCCCCGATGTGAACGGCGGATGGGTGAAGGCCGACGGGACCATGACGGAGGTCGAAGGCAAGCTCAACGAGATGTATGCCGGTGGTCGGCGCGAGTGGTTCAACCATCCTGATCGGCTTGCGGCGGCGGCGGCGGTGGCGTTGACGGTGGGGGGGCAGTCGGTTGTGGCGCCGGTTGTGGCGGCCCCGCCGGAAAGCCAGCCGCCAGCGACCGATAGTGGTCGCAGCGAAACTCCGGGATCGTGAATCCAAACAATCCCGGTCGAGCGAAGACGCTGCGCCAGGTTCGCCGGTGTTGCGAACACCGCTTGTGTCGGCTTGCACGACCATGGCGCAATCGCTCCATACTTGACTGAAAGGGCTCTCGATGAACTTCCTTTGGTTTCGCCGACCCGCAGCCGTGGTGCTCAGCGCAGCGCTGCTCTGTACCCTGCCGGGCTGCATCGTCGTTGTCGGTGGCGGCTCGCGGAGTTATGAATCGGGCTACGCCGACGGGTCGAGTTGGCCGACCAAGCGGATCGGCATCGAGATGGACCGGCCGGGTCCGGCTCTGGCTGCGCAGACGGGCGTGAACTCGGCTCAGTCAACGCTTGTTACCCGGGTCGTGCCCGGCAGCCCTGCCGAAAAGGCCGGCCTCAAGCAGTTTGATGTCATCACGGGTATCGATGACAGCACCGACGGATCGATGGTGATTCTCCGCCAGCGCATTCAGGCCAAGGAGATCGGGCAGGCCGTGCATCTTCGGCTCGTTCGCGGCGGCCAGATCATCGAGCAGGATGTGGTCGTTGAGCGGGCACCGTGGAACGATGACTGAGTGCTTGGGCAGCTTGGTGCGAAGAGTTGAATCGCCGATCGCGCGATAAGTCAGGCGCGCAATATAAAAGGGCCCCGCTGCGGCGGGGCCCTTTCGATTTAGACAGTTTCGGGCCGTTCAGAGCAACGGGTTCTTGGCCCCGATGGTGTACTCGCGGGTCGGGCTCAGGCCCGGCTGGGGCTGTGCGTAGACGTCGGAGTACAGCTCGCTCATTTCGGGGATCGGCGCGGTCTCGGCGAACTCGACCGAATCGACGGCAATGGCTTTGCACTCTTCGATGATTTCCTGGAGCTTGCTTTCGCTGAGGCACTTGCGCTGCGTCATGAGGTGTTGGGCCATGAGCTCGATCGAGTCGCGCTGCTTGACGCCCTCGACCTCGTCCTTGGTGCGGTATTTCTGCGGGTCGCTCATCGAGTGGCCCTGGTAGCGGTAGGTGTGAAGGTCAACAAAGCCGGGCTTCTGCTCTTCGCGGCAGCGATCGGCAAAGGGCTTGAAGAGGTCGTAGACGTTCAGGAGGTTCATCTCGCCGCCGACCGCCATGCCGGCGGTGGTTTTGGCCGAGATTTCCAGTCCGGCGATGCCGTACGCATCGGCCTTGGCGAGCAGGTTGTGGGCCATGGTGGTGCCGCGCTCGATGGATGTGCCCATTGAATAGCGGTTGTTCTCAACGACGTAGATGACGGGAAGATCCCAGAGGCCAGCGAGGTTCATGGCCTCGTGCAGTGCGCCTTGGTTGAGGGCACCGTCGCCAAGAAAGGCGAGGGCGACCTTTTTCTTGCCGGTCTTCATCACTTCCCACTCATAGCGAGCGGCAAAGGCGAGGCCGGTGCCAAGCGGAGTCTGAGCGCCGACGATACCGTGGCCGCCAAAGAGCCAGTTGGGCTTATCGAACATGTGCATCGAGCCGCCCTTGCCCTTGGCGCAGCCGGCCGCTTTTCCGAACATCTCGGCCATGCAGGCACGGGGGGACATCCCACGGGCTAAGGCGTGCCCGTGATCGCGATAGGCCGTGACAATCGGATCATCAGGGTTGAGTGAGTTGATGGTGCCGACGGCGCAGGCTTCCTGGCCGATATAGAGGTGGCAGAAACCGCCGATCTTGGCCTGCTGATAGGCCTGGGCGCAGCGGTTCTCGAACTCGCGGATGAGGATCATGTCCCGGAGCCACTTCACGAGCGTGGCATCGGCCACGAGTGAGGAGGCGGAGGGGCGGCTCTGGCCCGGGTTGGCAGCGCCGTTGGTTCGGGCGGGATTGGACTGGGGGGCAGATTTCAGGTCGGTCGACATGGACGGGTCCGTGTTCATTAGCGACTGCTCAACTGCCCGGCGGCGGTGGCCAAGGGGCGAGGTCAAAAACGGGCAAAAAACCAAATTCCTCGCACAATGCAATGGTAGGGGCTTGGCGGGGTCCGGGCATGGCGGAGGGCCGAAAAACCGCCCAGTCCACACCGTTGCCGGTCCCCCGCACGCCGGACCGAAATTTGGTATGATGGCCACCGGTTCGGACGCTGTTTCCGAGCAACTGTTCAGTTCCCGCAATTCGGCCCCGAGCCGGGAGATTCTCGATGCTGCTGTATATCGACACCGCCAATATGGACGAAATCAAAGAAGCCGCCGACATGGGCGTCCTTGATGGCGTGACCACCAACCCGTCGCTCATCGCCAGAGAGAAGGGTGTGACTTACGCCGCGCGACTGGCCGAGATTTGCAAGGTCGTCAACGGCCCGGTCAGCGGCGAGGTCATCTCGACCGAGTACGCCACGATGATGAAAGAGGCGGAAGATCTGATCAAGATCGCCCCGAACATCGTGGTCAAACTCCCCACGACCGTTGACGGCCTTAAGGCCTGTAAGGCGTTGTCAGACCGCGGCGTGAAGACGAACCTCACGCTCATCTTCCAGCCCCTGCAGGCCTTGATGGTGGCGAAGGCGGGTGCGTTCCTTTGCTCGCCGTTTGTGGGCCGGCTTGACGACATTGCCGAAGATGGCATGAAGCTCATCGCTGACATTCGCAAGATTTACGACAACTACGGCCTGAAGACCAAGATTCTGGCCGCCAGCGTTCGCCACCCGCTGCACATGGTGCAGTGCGCTCTGGCGGGCGCCGACGTCGCCACGGTGCCGCTGAGCGTCATCAAGATGATGCTCAAGCACCCGCTGACCGACAGCGGCCTCGCCAAGTTCGTTGCCGACTACAAGAAGGCTTTCGGCGGCTGATCGCCGGCTGCATTTGAGCTCCAAAAAGCCCCGGCCCGAGCTGGGGCTTCTTTCGTATCATGGCGCAACAATGCTCGGCATGAGTTGGAGCTCCGCATGAGTTGGACCTCGCTGGTTGGGACAGCCCTGTCGACGATGCTCGCCCGCCGCACGCGGCTGATGGGGGATGCTGCGCACTGGCGTCGCCACACCGCGGGCCTTCAGCGGCGGCAGTTGCGGCTGCTGCTGCAGCACGCCGCGCAGACTGAGTTTGGCCGCTCGCATGACTTTGCCCGCCTTACCCGGCTGAATGATGCCGACCTGCTTGCCGGGTATCGCAGCGCCGTTGCATGCGGTGAGTATGACGGATTCAGGCCGTTCATCAACCGCATGCGTGATGGGGGGGAGATCGACGTGCTGTGGCCGGGCCGGATTCGCCACTTCGCGCAGACCAGCGGCACCACGGCGGGCGATAAGTACATTCCTGTTTCGCGCGAGATGCTTCGCAGTAACTACCGGTGCGCGCTGGATATTTTCGCCAATGCCCAGCGATTCGGGTGTTCGCTCCATCGCCTGCTCACGGGCAAGGTGCTCTTCCTTGGCGGCTCCACGGCCATGGAGGTCAACAAACACGGGATCGCGACGGGGGATCTTTCGGGCATCGTGACGCCGCTGATTCGCTGGCCGATCTCGGAGATCTACCTTCCTGGCAAGCGCATCGCGCTCATGAGCGACTGGCCGGCCAAGATTGAGGCCATGGCGCGGGCGTGCGTTCACGCCGATGTTCGCATGATCAACGGGATGCCGTCGTGGATGCTGGTGTTGTTTGAGCGCGTGCTTGAACTCGCACGTGCTGATGGCCGACCGGCTAAGACCATCGCCGACATCTGGCCCAACCTTGAACTCATCGTTCACGGCGGGGTGAAGTACGCTCCGTTTGATTCACGGGTGCGCACCTTCTGGAGCGGTCGATCCGACGGGCCTGATGTGGCCCGACGCCTTGAGCTTTATCCCGCGAGCGAGGGCTTTATTGCGATCCAAGATCAGCCCGGCAGCCCGGGCCTGCGGCTTTGCAGCGATGCGATGAACTTCTACGAGTTCATCCCGCTTGAGCGCGTGAACGATGCGGCCCCCCCCGCGTTTGCCGCCGATGAGGTGGAGCCCGGCCAGCGGTACGTGGTGTGCATGAGCACCTGCGCCGGCCTGTGGCGCTACATCATCGGGGATGTGGTTGAGTTCGACGCCGTGCCCGACCGTCTGGGCCGGCCGGATACGGGGTCGGGGCCGGCACGCCTTCGCATCGTCGGCCGGCACCGCCACTTCATCAACGCGTTTGGCGAGAACCTGATCGTCGAGCACATCGAAAACGCCGTCGCCGCCGCGGCTGGAGCGACGGGGCTGCTTCTGGGTGAGTTTACGGCCGGACCGGTCTACCCCCAGGAAGCTACGGATCTCGCCCCGTCGCGTCGGGCCGGGCTGGAAGTGGTGCTGGAACACACCGGGGACATCTCGCCCGATCGTCTGGCCCGCTTTAACGCGGTGTTTGACAGCGAACTCAAACGCCAGAACGTGGACTACACGACCAAGCGCACCGCCGGGCTGGGCATGGCCCCGCCCACGGTCACCGTGCTTCCGCTGGGCTCCTTCCACCGCTGGATGCAGCAGCGTGGGAAGCTGGGGGGCCAGCACAAATGCCCCCGGTGCGCCAACCACCGCGACTTTGTGGATGGCGTCAAGGCCGCTGCGGGGGTCGGCTGACTTGGCTGTTTCCCCAATCCCTGCCCGCCCGTATGCACATTTGTGCCCGTTTTGGTACACTCCGCTTCTCAACGGTCCGAAATCAGACCGTCCGGGACCCTACCGGTGCTCTCGAGCGCCGGTGAGTCCTCTTCCGGCTTCCCGCCGCCTGTCTTCTGCCCTGTTCTCTGCCCTGTCCCTCCCGGCCCGCGACACCCCGACTCATCCTCCCGACTTTTTGAAGGAAGTTCTGAAATGGCCAAGTCCAAATTCGTCATCGGCATTGACCTTGGTGGCACCAATATGCAGGTCGGTGTTGTCGGCGCTGACAACAAGATCCTGGGCCGGGCCAAGAAGAAGACCCGTGCCGCAGAGGGTGCGGACAAGGTCATTGGCCGCATTTGCGAGGCCGTGCAAGAGGCATGTGCTGAAGCCGGTATTACCGTCAAAGAGTGCGGAGCGCTCGGCATCGGCGCACCCGGGGCGATTGAACCCTTCAAGGGCGTGGTGATCGCTGCCCCGAACCTTCGGTGGTATGACTATCCCCTGGCCGATGTGCTCAAGAAGAAGCTCGGGATTCCCGTTGTGCTCGACAATGACGTCAATGTGGCGGTCTACGGCGAATACAAGCTTGGCGCGGGGCGCGGCTGCACCGACTTCATCGGCATCTGGCTCGGCACGGGAGTCGGCGGCGGCATGGTGCTCAACGGCAAGATGTATTACGGTGGCCGGTTCAGCGCGGGCGAAATTGGGCACACCATCCTGTTCCCTTTCGCTCCCCCGGGATCGCAAAAAGTTGAGGACAACTGCTCGCGAACGGCCATCGTCGATCGGTTGCTGCGACTCATCCGCAACAACAAGTCGATCATTCCGCAGCTTGCCGATGGGGACCTCACCGAGGTTCGCGCCAAGACTGTGGCGATCGCGTATCAGAAGAAGGACAAGGTTACCCAGTCGGTGATTTTGAATGCGGCCGAACTCATCGGTATCGCCGCGGCCAACGCGGTGACGCTCCTGTCGCTGCAGCGGGTGGTGCTCGGTGGCGGCCTGACCGAGGCGCTGGGCGAAGCGATTGTGAAGCCGATCCGTGAGGCGACCCGCAAGTACGTCTTCCCGGCGGATTTGCTGGGGATGGTCGAGGTTGTCGAGACCGCGCTCAAGGAAAACGCCGGATTGCTCGGCGCTGCCCTCATTGCCCGTGAGAAAATCGAGGCCCCCGCGAAGCGCTGAACGCTGGAGCTTGGCGGTTACGCGGGCAGATCACCCCGGCAGGCCCTTGATCGCGCCCACCCGTCGGGCTTTCCAATACCGCGCCAGTGAGTCCTCAATGACCGGGTACGCCGCTTCGGCGGGCATGATTTCGTCAACTTCGACTTCCTTGCCTTCAAGCATCTTATACTCCTGGAAGAACTGCTTGAGCATCTTGAAGATGTGCTTGGGGAAGGCGCTGGTGGTCTGAAACTCCGAGTAGATCGGGTCCTGAATCAGCACGCTGACGATTTTGTGGTCGGCTTGGCCGTGGTCGATCATGCTCATGATGCCGACCGCCCGGGCCTCGCACAGGGTCAGGGGCGGGATTTCTTCGGTGCAGTAGACCAGCACATCGAGCGGATCGCCATCCTCGGCGAGGGTTTGGGGGATGAACCCGTAGTTGGCGGGGTAGAACACGGCCGACGAGAGCACCCGGTCAAGCCGGAGCATGCCAGACCCTTTGTCGAGCTCGTACTTCAGGTTTGAGCCTTTGGGGATCTCGATCACAGTCTTAAACGACCCGGGGAGGTCAAAACCGTCGATCGCGGGGGTCACGTCATGCCAGGGGTGAATCATGGGGCCGAGCGTAGGTTCGTCATGCCCGGCGTGGCCGGTGTCGCCACATCGGCGGGACAGGCCGCATCGGAGGGGGCTGGGGGCCACCTCACCGGCGCCTCGGCCTGCCTGTAAAGTTGGCACCGAGTCGCTAATTTGGTATGCTCCGCTCTTTAGCCCGAGGTTCACGAATAGGTAGCCCATGCTCAGTTGGAAGCGCACATTGCGAACGCCGTCTTCCGAGCGGTTCATTGCCGCCCGGGACGGACATGACGTGGCGTTCGTCGACCTCCACTACTTGCAGTCGGGGGCGGTGGCGGCCACGGTGGTGCTGCTGCGTGATCCGTCACAAAAAGACGGCGGCTGGACCGAGGCGCAGGTTCCCGATCTGCTGGCATCGCTGGATGAGGACTACTTGCCCGATGTCGATCTGGCGAGCGGGGACCTCACGTACACCGTCGTCCTCGGCGATGTGGTGGGCTCCTACAACGCCTCGATCAGCCCGGACTTTGGTCTCCCCGGGTAAAGGCGGGTAACGCGACCGGGGTTCACATCACGCAATCTTCATAGTGCCGAAGCACCGGTGCACGGCCGCTCACCAACTCAACGGCGATGACATCGATCCGGACGCTCGAAAGCCGCCAGCCGTTGGTCTTGGCGAGGTGCCGCCCGATTTGGACCAGCCGCGTGCGTTTTTCGGTATCAATCGCCGCTTCGGGCGCTACAAGCGGCGCGGCATATCCCGGCCCGGCAGAACGAGTTTTGACCTCGACGACGATTCGTACGGCCCGATCAGCCGACTCGGCGACAATATCGGCCTCGCCAGCCGGGGTCACAAAGTTCCGCCCGAGCACGCGAAAGCCGCGCCGCTTGAGATAGTCTGCCGCGATTTTCTCCCCGCGCTTGCCCATCCGCAGGTGCGCGGGCGTCGAGACTTCACCCGTAATCCGCAACCGTCGCGCCACGGCCTCGCGCAGGCGTCGCCACCACGCCGGCCGGTCCGGGCTCATTTGACCTGCCCGGCCTTGGGGGGCTCCGGCTTGGTTGCGTCAGGCTTGGCTGGTTCGGGCTTGGCTGGTTCGGGCTTGGCTGGTTCGGGCCTGGCTGGTTCGGGCCTGGCGGGCGTGCGATTGAGTTGCGAGGCGATGAAGTACCGGTCGGCGGCTACCGAGAGCAGCTTGACGGTCATCTCAAACTCGTCGCTCACGCTGGCACGGTCGCGCAGCCGCTGGAAGAAGCGGTTGGCCTCGCTGTTGAACTTCTCGCTCCTCAGCTCGGTCATGATCTCGATCTGCACATCCTCGAGGGGCCGGCCGGCTTCCTGCGTGATTGATTCAAGGTGCAGCCACGCCTTCAACTGCCGATAGTCGAACGGCCCGGTGGTGCTGCCCGCGGTCAGTTTGCGAGCCGCATCGTTGAGCAGCGGGTCTTCAAAGAGCCGCATCTTGTCGTACGACTCGATGAGAATCTTGTCTGGAATCTGGCCGCCATCTTTGGCGCTGAACTTGTTGATGGGTCGCGAAGCTGTGTCTTTGAACGACTCACGGGCTGCGAGGGCGGTGATGATCTGCGATATCTCGGCATCGTGTGCCCCGTCGTTTTCGACCCAGATCATCCGAAACTTCGCCACCGCGGGCGGGTTGTACTTGGCGTAGTTGCGGTCGTAAACCCGCTGCACATCCCGGAACGTCGGGTTCACCCGCGGCCCGATATAGCGCTGCACCAGGGTGCGAACGAGCACGTCTTGCTTTTCCTTCTCGACCTTGCCTTCGAGCGACAGCCCCTCTTTGCGGAGCTCTTCGTCGGCGAGGATCTCGCTTCCCTTGTATCCGCTGGCGATGTTCTCGCGGAGGCGATTGACAAAGAACAGCAGCCCCTGGCGTTCCTCGGTGGTGAGGGCGGCCCTTGCCTCGGCGAGCAGCAGGTCGTCTTGCACCTGACGGTTGAGCTGGCCGGCGATGATGTCGCGGGCGACTCGCAGCCAGCGGTCTTTGCCGTTCTGAGCGTCTTTGACCTTTTCCGCTTCGGCGATCAGGCGGCGGTCAATCTCAGACAGAAACTTGGTGGCATAGATCGGCTTGCCGTTGATCTGGCCGACAAGTGAATCCACGAGCACCGTTCCGCCCGTTGGCCGCGCCGCGTCGTTGATGGTTCCGACCGGCTCGCCCGCCAGCACCGCCACGCCGTCCATGCCTTCGGTCGCCTGCACGGCCGTCACGGTCGTCATGTTGCCGATCCGCACCGGGCCGGTTGTTGGTGCGGCCGCCGGTGGGGGGGGAAGAGCGGTATTAGTCGAGGTCGGAGTTGAAAACGCAGGCATTCCCAAATCGGTCGTCCCTGCCTGGAAGTCGGTCGCGGCCAGTTTCGCCGTCGGCGCTGACCCATTGAGGCGGGGCGCGGCGGCGGCATCACCCTCGCCATCACCGCTGCAGCCGGCGACGGCGAGGCTCAGGGCGGCTCCACAGGCCAGCAGGATTGTGCGGAGGGGTCGGAAAGCAACGCAATGGCCGGAAAGGGTCAGTTTCATGAACCAAGAAGATAGCAAGCATCGGCCCGCGTGGGTGGGCGGGGGTCGAAGTTGGACCGTAAAAAAACCGCCCCGCGTTTCGGCGAGGCGGTGGGGCTGGAGAATATTTGAATGAATCGGGCCGGGATCGAATCAGGCCGTCTCGCCGATGGCCCAGCGCTTGAACGCGATGATCTTGCCCATTGAACCGATCACATCCTTGACCTTGCGGGTCTGATCCTTCACGAAGGGCTGCTCGAGGAGTGCGATTTCCTCGAAGAACTTGCGCATGCCGCCCTCGACCATCTTCTCGGCGATTTCCTTGGGCTTGCCCGACTCCATCGCTTGATTGATGCGGAAGGCCCGCTCCTTCTCGATGATCTCGGCCGGGATGTCTGACGCCGACACGCCCTTGGGGGCTGGCACCGTCGCGACGATGTGCATGCCGATATCCTTAAGGAAGTCGGCCGACAGGTCACCCTCGGAGTGGATCAGGACGCCGGTCTTGCCGTCGTGGTGAACGTAGAACCCGAACTTGGCAGCCGGGCCGCCGGCATAGGTGAAGCCGCGGGCGAAGGAACAGTTCTCACCGGTCGTGATGCGGATCTCGTCAATGGGAGCCTGAATCTCCGTCGTCGCCGTGATGTTCCCGCTGCCCGTAGCGGCCAGATCGGCCACCTTCTGGGTCATGGCGATGAACTTCTCATTGATGGCGGTGAAGTCGGTCTCAGCTCGCACCTCGACGATCGAGGCGTGATCGCCCTTGATCGAAACGGCGATGCGGCCGGCGCCGGCGGCACGGTCGGTGCGAGCGTCCATCTTGCCCTTGAGCTTGATGCGGATGAGATCGGTCGCCTTCTCGAAGTCGCCGTGGGCCTCGACGAGCGCCTTCTTGCACTCCATCATCGAGAGGCCGGTGGCGTTGCGGAGCTTCATCACGACGGCTGCGGGAATTTCTTGCTGGGTGGACATGGGGAACTTTCGGGAATCGGGAATCGGAAACTGGGGATCTGAATCGGAAAAACGGGCCTAGCCGTGGAGCGACCGGTTCGAGAGCGGCCCCCGCACGATTGTCGCCGGACCTTGCCGGCGCAATACGACATACCTGCCGTCGCTGCCCGGATCGGTTCCGGGCGAGGCATACCGGAATACTCAGGATTATTGCTTGCCGGCGAGAGCCGCCGCGGTCGGATCGGTGGCGGGCGTTGCATCGTCGGAGCGATACTGGCTGCGGCGTGAACGACGGGGACCGTTGTCGCCCGCACCACCCTCAGCACCGGCCGGGCCGGTACCGCGATCGGCACCCTTCTCGCCCTCGCTCTTGGTCATGCGGAGGGCACGGCCATCGGCGATGGCGAGGCAGAGCTCGCGGATGATGACGTCAATCGAACGCATCGAGTCGTCGTTGCCCGGAATAGCGATGTCGGCTTGGTCGGGATCACCGTCGGTGTCGATGAGGCAGACCGTCGGGATACCCAGCTTGCGGGCCTCGTTCACCGCGTTCATTTCCTTCTTTACGTCGACCACGACGAGCGCGCCGGGGAGCTTGTCCATGTGGCGGATGCCTTCAAGGTTGCGCTTGATCTTGGCCTGCTCGCGCTTGAGCTGGCTCTCCATCTTCTTGGAGTAGCTGGCGAAGTTGTCCTTCAGCTCGATGGCGTCGAGCTCGTCGAGCCGCTTGAGGCGCGAACGAATCGTGCGGAAGTTGGTGAGCGTACCGCCGAGCCAGCGCTCGATGCAGTAGTGCATTTTGACGTCACCGACGCGCTGCTGGAGCACGGCCTTGGCCTGGCGCTTGGTGCCGATGAAGCACACGTCCTTGCCCTCGGCGACCACACGCGTGAGGAACTTCTTGGCGAGAAGAAGACCCTTGATGGTCTCCTTGATATCGATGATGTGAATGCCGTTGCGCTTGCCCCAGATATACGGCTGCATCTTCGGGTTCCAGTTGCTGGCGCGCTGGCCAAAGTGGATACCCGATTCGATCAGATCCTGAACGAGGGTTGTGGGGCTGGGAACAGCGGTGTTGGGGACAGCGGACATGGAGACCGACCTTTCGTTCAGCGTCACCGGCGGGGCGTGATTCGATGCGAGTAGTATCTCCGTTGGCTCATCCATGAGCTTCCGGCCACGCAACGCCCGCCACAAGGGCGCTTCAGTTGTGAAACGAGAACATGCCGCGGCCGGAAACCGGCGCCGGGCGACCCGCCGCCGAATCTCACGGTCGGGCTAATGAAGTATAGGGTCGATGTGTCAAAGTGGCGAGGATTGCCGGGGGCGAGTTTTGCCCACCTGCGACACCGGGCCGTCTGAACGGGTTGTGTCGGGTGGGGCGTCGGGCTCGATGGTGCACCGTTGCTGAACAGTCTTTGGCACGCAGATTGGCGCGAGGTCATCTTCCAGGGGACGTTCGCATAAAGTTTGGGTTTTGGGTCATTTGCTCGCGCGACTCGTTCGGCTCCCTCCCGCTCCCTCCCGTCCCGCCCCCTCTTTCTGTTCAAGAAAACCGATCTGCCACGCTTTCCGTATCCCCCGCAACACTCGGCAAGTTTGCGGGCCGGGTGTCGTTGATCAGGGAAACGTCCCGGTGGTGGCCCGCGATCCCGCTCCCAAGAGTTCACCCGAGTCATGACCAGCGGATCCGTTCACGGCAAGCATCGAGGAGTTGTGATGCAATCGACCATTCCCAGTTCAACGCGTCACGGTGGCGTATCCCATGATCGGAAGGGCGCTTGCGAATGTTGATCGCGCAATCAAGGGCCCGCCAACGCGTGATTGGTTCCACCAGCGCTTCGTCGCCTCGGACGCCCCAACTGTCTCCCGGATTGGCGATCGATGGCAAGAAAAGCGACGTGACGAGCGCGAGACTCTCGGGGGCGCAGCGGCCGGCCCTCTCCCCGGGGCGAGCGCGTGCGCCGTCGGTGTTCCAGACCTACGCCGGAGAAATCAGCCGCTACCCCACGCTCACCGCCGATCAGGAGTGCGAACTCGGTCGGGCGATCGTCAAGGACGGCTGCGCCGCTTCGCGCCGCACGCTCATCGAATCCAATCTCCGGCTCGTGATGCTCTTCGCCAAGAAGTATGTCAATCGTGGATTGGGCCTTGAGGACTTGATCGAGGAGGGAAACGTTGGGTTGATGCGCGCGGCCGACGGATTTGACCCAACCCGTGGCGTTCGCTTCAGCACCTACGCCGTCTGGTGGATCAAACAGGCCATGCGTCGGGCAATTATGAACAACGCGCACGCCGTGCATATCCCGCGGTACGTCATCGAGCTCATCTACAGGCTCAAAACCGTTTCCCGCTCGCTCGAACGCAAGCTCGGGAGGGTCGCGTCAAACGATGAACTCTCGGAGGCGCTCCATCTGCCGCCCCGGACCCTGAGCACCGTTCAACAGGCCGCTGAGGTGTTCAACTCGGTGACTGCGACCAGGTTCGGGTCGATCGGTGACGAGCTTTCCCTGGCGGAAGTGCTGACCGACAAGGTGCGCGAGCGACCGGGCACCGCCATGCTGGCGGCCGAAGATCGTGAGCTCCTTGGTTGTCTGCTCTCGCAAATCAGCGACCGCGATGCCGAAGTTCTGGAACTGCGGTTTGGCCTTGGGCGGGGAGAGCCGTTGACGCTCAAACAAATCGCCGACAAGTTGCGGGTGAGTCGCGAGCGGGTGCGACAGATCAGCGACGAGGCGCTTGATCGCCTGCATCGGCTGTGGTTTGACGATGGGCCGCGCTCCAAGCCGAGCGGGCGCAGGCTGGAAGCAGCTCCTCGTTAAAGCGAAAGCATCGAGCAAAAGATGAGTCTCGAGAGTATACCGAACCAAAAAACAAGGGCCGCACGAGGCGGCCCTTGTCATGGCGGAGATGCCAGCCGATGATGCGGGCGGAGGCAGAATAAGCTGCGCCGAGCCGAGGCGCTCATCCGGCCGCTGATCGGTCCCGTCCGGCGTGTTGCTGATTCGTTCGCCCTCGCTCTCTTACCCAGCCGATAAAGTCCTGTCCCCTCCCTCTCCGTGGAAGCCGTGATTCGCATGATCCGTGAGCTCATTCCCAGCATGTTCCATCGCCGTCTGCTCCTGCTGGGAGGGCTGCTCGCGGCTGCCGGTCTGCCTCTGGTGGTTCAGATGGGCCGTCTCACGCTGGCCCGGGGTGTTGAACTTCGTGGTAAGGCAGAATCCAAGCTGCAAATCGAACGGCCGCTTCCCAGCCGGCGCGGGACCGTCTTCGACCGCAAGGGGCGCGTTCTCGCCGTTGATGCTCCGGCGTACGACATCGCCGTCGACTACGAGGTCATCAAGGGCGGGTGGGTCTTCCGGCAGGCCGCCGAGGCTGCCCAGCGCGAGCTCGGTGCCAAATGGCGGGAACTGAACTCGGTTGAGCAGCTCGCGGCGGCGGAGGAGCGGGTGCCGTTCTATGCCGCACGGCTCGACCGCGCTTGGGAGCTTTTCACGCAGGCCGCAGGGATCACCCAGCAGGAACTCGAGGCCAAACGCAACCTGGTCGTGCGGCAGGTGTCGGTGGCGGCGGCGTATGTCACCGAGGCCGAGCGTCTGAGGCGACAGTTTGACGAGGAAGCGCTGGCACGCAGCCAGGCCCTCGCCGTCGAGGTCTCTACCTCCGAGATCCAGCGGGCGACGGCGGAACAGAAACAGCCACACGTGCTCCTTCGCGGCGTGAGCGACGATATCGCTTTTCGTTTTCAAAGCCTGATGGCGCCCGCCGAGCCCGGCAAGAAGACCAAGGCCGACGCTGGCGAAGAGTTCATTCCCGGGCTCCGGGTTGTCGATTCGTCGGTACGTGACTACCCGCTCGATTCGCAGTTGGTGACGATCGATCGCACTTCGTTCCCCGGTCCGCTCCGGACCCCGACGCCGCTGGTCGCGCGGGTCGAGGGCGTCACGATGCAGATCGTCGGCGCGATGCGCAAGCAGTACACGAGCGAATCGATCGAAGCGCGCAAGGCCGAGCTTACCTCTCAGGGGTTGACCAGCGGCCGTCTCGACCGGGGTGCCTACCGCGCCGGCGATCCGGCCGGCCGGAGCGGCATCGAGCTTTCGGCCGAGTTCGAGCTTCGCGGTCTTCGTGGGAGCCAGACCCAGCAGCTCGACACCGGCGAGTTGCTTCGCGTGGATCCGGTCCCCGGGGTCGATGTCACGCTGACGCTCGATGTTTCGCTCCAGGCCCGCATTCAAGCCCTTCTCGAACCCGCCAGCGGGCTCGCGGTTGTGCAGCCCTTTCACGACAACAAGGCCGGTCAGAACATCGGGCCCGGCACGACGCTGGCCGCGGCTGTCGTGGTCCTTGATATCGACACCGCTGAAGTGCTGGCCATGGTGAGCACGCCCACCGTGACCCGCGCCCGGGCCGCCGCCGAGGCTGAAGAACTCAACGCCGATCTGGTCGCCGCAGCGCTCGTCAATAAGTGCATCAACCGGGCCTATCCACCCGGTTCAATCGTCAAGCCGCTGATGCTTTGCGCCGCCGCTACTGCCGGGGCCGTTCCGGCCGACATCCAGATTGCCTGCCCCGGCCACCTTTATCCCGAGCAGCCAAACAAGTTCCAGTGCTGGATCCAGAAGCAGTTCCGCAGCACCCACAACGCCCAGTTTGGTCATGATCTCAACGGCTCGGACGCCATCATGGGCTCGTGCAACATTTTCTTTTACACCCTCGGCCGCTCCATGGGCCCGCAACGGATGATCGACTGGTACCGCAACTTTGGTGTCGGCGACGGGGCGGTTCACGCCCGGCTGGGCATCGGCGCGCAGTACGCCGGCGTCGTGGGCGACGAGAAGGGCGCGTCGTCAACCAGCGTGAGCGAGTCGACGCTCATGGGCATCGGCCAGGGACCGATTGCATGGACGCCCCTGCACGCTGCCGACGCGTTTTCCACCATCGCCCGGCGCGGGCAGCGCGTCCTTCCCCGTTTGCGAAAAAACGTTGCGCCGCAGTCGATCGACCTCCGCCTCGATCAACGGGCGGTTGATATGGCCTTGGACGGCCTACGGCGGGCAGTGGGGGACGATCGCGGCACCGGCAATCACATCTCCTGGAACAATGAGAGCGGTATTCAGCAGCGCGAGCTCACCTTCAACGCGCCGGGGATCACCGTGTGGGGCAAGTCCGGCACCGCCGATGCGCCCGCCGTGCTCATGACCGAGATCGATGACGACGGTCGCACCACCACCGTGAAGGGCCCCGACGGCAAGGCCATCAAACTCCGCGACGGCGACCATGCCTGGCTGGTCTGCCTCGCGGGCGGCGCTGCGGAGGGGCGGCCTCGCTACGCGATCGCCGTGGTGGTTGAGTTCGGCGGCAGCGGCGGCAAGGTCGCCGGCCCGATCGCCAACCAGGTCATTCACGCGCTCATGGCCGAGGGGTACTTGTGATGCAGAGCGTTGCGGATGCCCGCCAGACGCGGCGCGCAGGAGCGCCCGCGTGAGGCGCACGTTTACCGAGTCATGGTTCGGTCCAGATGCCAAGTCCGCCCACATCGGGTGGCTTTGTGTGGCTGCGGCGCTCGGGCTTTCTCTGCTGGGGGTCTACGCCATTGACGTCGCGACGTATCCACAGTCGGGTGCGCTGAGCACCCACGGTCGCACGCTGCAGCAGTTGATGTTCCTGGGCGCGGGCCTCATCGCCGCCGTGGTGATTTCCAAGCCCAACCCGCACTTCATCCGCATACTCGCCTGGCCATCGCTGGTCATCGTCATCGGGCTGCTGATCTTCCTGCTGATCCCCATGGTTCCCGCATCAATCGTCCGCCCCCGCAACGGCTGCCGCGGCTGGATCGATCTCGGCGCATTTGATCTGCAACCCTCTGAACTTGCCAAGATCGCCTTCGTGCTCGCCGCGGCGGAGTACCTCCGCTATCGCGATAACCACCGGACGGCCTTGGGGCTGATTCCGCCCGCACTGATCACGATGATTCCCGTGGGCCTGATCATGCTGCAGCCCGACCTGGGCGTCGCCATGCTCTTCCTGCCTGCGATTTTCGCCATCGTGCTCGCGGCCGGCTCGAAGATGCGTCACCTCACCGCCGTGGTGCTCGCTGGCGCGCTCGCCATGCCGATCGCTTACCAGATGCTCCGGCCGTATCAAAAAGACCGAATCGTCGGCCTTTGGCACCAGATCAAGGGCGACGCCACAGCCGCCTCTACGGCCGAAATGTTCCAGGCGACGACCGCCATTTCCGTGAGCGGCGCCGGCCAGACCGAGGGTTACAGCGACGGTAAGGCCCGCGCCATCCTGCGCTATACCCAGTTGCCCGAGCGGCACAACGATATGGTGTTCTCCGTCATTATGACCCGGTTCGGCCTCTTCGGCGGCGTGTTCGTCCTCGCCCTTTACGGCCTTTGGTGCCTGGGCGCACTTATCGCCGCCGCACGCTGTAAAGACCCCTTTGGTCGGCTTGTCATCGTCGGCTTCGTGGCCATCGTCGCTGCTCAGGTGTTCATCAACGTCGGTATGAACGTCGGCCTCGTGCCGATCATCGGCGTGACGCTCCCGTTCGTCTCCTACGGCGGCTCTTCCATGGTCACCGTCTGGATCATGACGGGCCTCATCTTCTCGTTCGCCGTTCGCAAACCCGCCCGCATGGCGCGACCCACATTCGAATACGGCAACTGATTTCCAGGATCTTTAAGCCTTTCGGGGCATTGCTGCCAGCCGCTCAAGCCGTTTGGCCAGCGGCGGATGCGAACACAAAAATGAATCCCATCCCTGCGAGGTGGTTCGCATGGGCTCCAACGGGTTGATGATGTACAGATGCGCCGTGGCCCGGTTCGACACATCGACCAGTGGGTTCGGGTCCGCCCCCAGCCGGGCAAGCGCACGCGCGACGCAGGCCGGATCGGCGATGATCCGCGCCGCCTCGGCATCGGCAACGTGCTCACGATCGCGGCTCACGATCGCCTGGATCAGCCAGCCCAGCGCGGGTGTGAGCACAAACAGCACCGCAGAAACCGCGAACGAACCGCCCCAGACCAGCGCGGCCGCACCGCTGTACTTGGCGAAGTCGGTCGACATCTTCGTCCCCCGCCCGATATGGAACGCCACCCGTCGCGTCTTGTCCGCCACCAGGCACAGCAGCCCGACCATAGTGCAGATCAGCGTTAAAAACTGCGTATCGCCCGCGCAAATGTGCGCCATCTCGTGCGCGATCACCGCCCGCATCTCATCGCGCGGCATCGACGCGCGCAACCCGGCGGTGAGCACCAGCCGCGTCGCCTGCGGCGTCCGCCCGATCGAGAACGCGTTCATCGCCGTGTCATCGAGAATGTAGACCCGCGGCATATACGTCCCCGCCAGCAGCCGCACCTCATCGACGAGCGCGAGCAACTCCGGGTCGTCACGATATTTGACTTGATGGCAATCGCTCATCGTGATGATCGCTCGCACGGCGTGGAAGTACGTCCACTGGGCGAGCAGGGCTGACACGCCAAGCCCGACCATTGCTCCCAATACCGCCGGCCACATCGCCAGTTGCTGCTTTGTTGCCGCTTCGATGGCCTCGCCAATGAACGCACCAATCGGAGCCCCCGCCAGCACCATCACCGCGATCAGCACGATCGACTTTCGCCGATTCGCCGCGCGAACCCGCGCGAGGCGGATGTCTTCAGCGTTAAGCCCGCTGCGCCGAACCCGGCTCGCACTGCTTTGAGGCGCTGTCTGAAGTCGGTCGTCTATCACAAGGAAGCGCCTGTCGCTGTGGAAACATCACACCGTCGCGGGCTCGCCGGAGACGGCGCGCGGTGGAGCGCCGCCTTCGCCCGGCGAGAAGCGCCGAACGGCGGCGGCGGAGAGCTTCTTTCCGACTTCCCACGCCGGGCCCGGGAAGCGATGGCACGCCGCGACACAGGTTGTCAAGGCCGCCATCAGCACGTCGGCGTCTTGGCGCGTCAGTACCAGCGGCGGAATCAGTTTGATGACATCGAGCCGGTGCCCGGCGACCTGGGCCAGGATGTGGTGATCACTCATCAGCGGCATGATGATGGCCTGGCAGAAAAGCGACTCATCGAGTTTGTGCAGCATGTCCCAGGCCATTTTGAGCGCCATCGAGCGCGGGCGCGCAAACTCAATGGCGATCATCAGGCCCTTGCCGCGGATTTCTTTGACGAGTTCGAACCCGCCGAGGGCCGTTCGCAGCCCGTTCATGAGATAGTCGCCCACCGCCGTCGCGTTCTCAAGCAGCCGCTCTTCGCGAAGGACGTGCAGCGCAGCCAGCCCGGCCACCATCGCCAGATCGTTCTGCCCGAACGTGGTCTGAATCCGCGAGCAGTGGTTCATGCTCGGGTAGACCTTGGTGTGAATCCAGCGCTTGCTGAGAACCGCCGAGACCGGTACAAATCCGCCCGACAGAGCCTTGGCGAGGATCACGATGTCCGGGTTCCACGTCGTCCCCATTCCAAAGTGCTCGCCGGCGAACCACCGCCCGGTTCGTCCGAGCCCGGTTTGAATCTCGTCGAGAATAAAGATCGTGCCGTACTTGGCGCACAGCTTTGCCGCCTCGCGAAGATAGTCCGCGCTGGGCAGATTGACGCCCTTGCCCTGTATCGGTTCGACAATGAAGGCCGCCTTGTCGCGTGGCGCAAGCGCTGTTTCCAGCGACGCCAGATCGTTGAAGGCGACTTCGACCGTCCCGGCAAGCAACTCGCCAAATCCGTCGCGAAACTCATGGTTTCCGGTCACCGAAAGCGCGCCCATCGTCAGCCCGTGATACGACCGCGTGCAGTGTACCAGCCCCTTCCTACCCGTCGCAATCCGCGCCTGCTTGAGCGCCGCGTCCACCGCTTCAGCCCCGCCGCTGGCAAAGAACACCATCTCCGGCTTGTCGCCCGCGTTCCCCGGGACCAGCCCGACGAGCTCCTGCGCCAAAATCCCGCTGGTGCGAAACAGCCCGATGCCCGGCAGGTTCGGCAGGTCGGCATCGATGGCCTGCTTGAGCGCATCCTTGATCACCGGGTGATTGCGACCCGCCGCAAACACCGCGTATCCGCCGAGACAATCGAGGTACCTCTGCCCCTTGTCGTCAATCAGATACGCTCCCTCGCCCCGCACATACCGGGCATCGAACCCGATGGTTTTGAGCACCCCCGCCATGGCGGGATTGATGAACTGCTCGTGCAGCGCAAGCCCATCGGTAGAGTGCGAGCTCAGCAAAGTTTGAAGGTTGAAGGGGGTGGACATTTGAACTGGGCCAGGATCCGCGGGCAAACTGTATGGGGCCGCCGGCCAAGCCCGCGACCGAACCGTCTTCCAGCAGGCGTACGCTCCTTCCTCAAATCCCATGCGCACCATCACGCTCATCACCACCGGCGGCACCATCGAGAAGACCTACGACGAGCAGACCGGTCAGCTCCTCAACCGCAAGTCGATCGTGCAGCGCATGCTCCGGCGGCTCCGCCTTGAGGACACCTCCATCAAGATCATCGAGCTCATGAGCAAAGACTCGCTTCACATGACCGAAGACGACCGTGCCCAAATCGTCGAAACAGTCCGCGAAAACGCCCCCGATTGTCGCGGCATCGTGATCCTGCACGGCACCGACACGCTCTGCACCACCGGCGAGTGCCTCTTCTGCGGCATTCCTCAGCCCACCGTGCCCGTTATTCTCACCGGCGCCATGCGGCCGTACGAAATGACCCGCTCCGACGCTCTTCAGAACCTCACCGAATCGATCTTCGCCACCGGCCTGCTTACTCCCGGTATTTATGCCTGCGCTCACGGCCGAATCCTGCGATTCCCGGGGATTCAAAAAGATCGCGAGCGCGGCACTTTCGTGGCCGCGCTCGCGAGGAGTTCATGAGAACGTTCGACGCGTGCCGACTGCGGAGGCAAAGGCACTCCACAATGGCGACGCGTTCGTACCGATCCGGCTCAGCCGTTGATGGCGGTGACCTTGACCTTGGTGTAGGTCTGGCGGTGACCGGTCTTGCGGCGGTAGCCCTTGCGGCGACGGAACTTGTGAATGAAGAGCTTCTCGCCCTGAACGAGCGACTCAACGATTTCGGCCGTAACCGATGCGCCCTTGACGTAGGGGGTACCCACGGCAGCGACGGCCTTGCCGTCACCAGCGCCGATGCAGAGCACCTTGTCGAACGTCACGGTCTTGCCCGCAGCCGCTACGCCTTCTTCAATCAGGTCGATGAGAATCACATCGTCCTTCTGAACCTTGCGTTGACCGCCGCCTTCTTCAATAATCGCGTACATGAGAATCAATCCTTGAAACAGGCCCCGAACGGATCGTCCTTGGTCGGATCATCCAGCCAGAGCAGGGTCGTGAGTTTAGCATGGTTCTTGCCTCTGGGCGAGTGATTGCCCACCCTTCCACCTGCCGAAAAGTGTTCCAATGCTCATTTTTCTTCCATGACAACTCGCATTGCCATCCTCGGAGGGGCGTTTGATCCGCCCACTCTCGGCCACATTGATGCTGCTCGCGTCGTGCTCGGGGCCCGTCTGGGTGTCGCCCAGGTCTGGCTCACCCCCGTCGTCGGCCACCGGTTCGGCAAGGCGATGTCCTCCCCCGAGTCCCGTTTCACGATGTGCAAGCTCGCTGCTGCGGATGCCGCCGACCAGCGCATCATGGCCAGCGACTATGAGATCCGCCACGCCCTCCCCGGCGACACCTACTCGCTTCTCTCCCGCCTGAACACCGACGCTCAGTACCAGGGTCACAACGAGTTCTCCTTCATCATCGGTCAGGACAACGCCCAGAACTTCCACCGCTGGCACCGTGCCGAGGAACTCAAGCGACTCGCGCCGTTCATCGTTCTCCCGCGTCAAGGAATCGCGCCCGACAGCGCCACCTGGACGCACGAGCCGGCCCCGTGGTACACCGTCGCGCCGCATGTCTATCTGGCAACTGAGCGTCCGGTGCTCCAAAGCAGTTCGACCCAGGCACGCTCCATGATCGCGTCGGGTCAGTCGGCTGTGGAGTTGATCGTTTCGCCCGGTGTGCTCGCGTATATCCGCGCGCATGACCTGTACCGATGAGTGATTGCGAAAGACGCGCTCAAAACATCCTTTAGGTCGGGGCGCGAAGCGAGTCGAACGCCCCGATCACGAGCCGCGCCGGCGTCGTCGCGACAACTTTGCACTTGCCCCCCCCCGCCGCCGGCAGGATCAGCCGGACCTTTCCGTCCTTGGCCTTTTTGTCGTCGAGCATTCGCTCAACCAGCGCGGCCCCATCCGGAAGCCCCTCGATCGCCGTCGGCAGCCCGATCGCGGTGAGCATCGCCAGTGTGGCATCAGCCAGCCGAGGCTTCTGAAGCTTCAATCCGGTAGCTACGCGCGCAGCGCACAGCAACCCCAGGCCCACGGCCTCGCCATGTTTGAGCGGCCCGATCTGGATCGACCCATCCGTCTGCCGCCACGAAAGCCCCGGCGTCGTCTCCAGCACGTGCGCGAAGGTGTGCCCCAGGTTGAGCATCATCCTTCCGCCATCCTGGCCGCTGCTGAGTTCCAGCGGGTCTTTCGAAACGACCTTCGCTTTGATCGCCACATTGCGTGCGATGAGCTCGCAGAGCCGATTGGGGTCAAGCTTGAAGAACCCCGCGAGGTTTTTCTGCGTCCAAGCGAACAACTTGGTCTCACCCGCTACCCCGCCGATGATGGCGTGCTTAACGCATTCCGCCAGGCCGCATCGCATTTCGCGCAAGGGCAGCGATGCCAGCGTCTGCACATCGCACACCACCCGCACCGGGTGATGGAACGCGCCGACCATGTTCTTCAGCAGCCGCGGCTTGCCGTCAGATCCGGCGATGGTGATATTCACGCCGGTTTTTCCGCCCACCGACGCATCGACCATCGCCAGCAGCGTGGTCGGGCACTGCACGACGCGTACCCCGCGTGCAAACGTCGCCGCGATAAAACCGGCAACATCGCACACGATCCCCCCGCCCAGCGCCACCACCAGACCGTCTCGCCCCAGCCGCAGCCGCGCCGCCTCAGCAAGGCCGCGCTCAACCGCCAGCAGCGATTTGTCCGCCTCCGTCGCCGTCACCACGCTCACGCTCCAGCGACACTTCGCCTGGTCCAGCGAGCGCAGTACTGACTCCACCCGCTCCCGCGACAGGTTGTGGTCAATCACCACCAGCACGCCCATGCCGGCCGTGACGAGCCCGTCAACCGCTCCGGCCAGCAGCCCGGATCCGATCCGCACGTCATAACGCTGCGCACCCAACGCAGGCACCTTCACGGTCAGTTTCTTCGCCAGTGCCTTTTTCGCCATGCCCAGCCTCGATCAGATTGCGTCAGTCTTTGCCGTCGGCGCCATACTCCGGGCAACGTCACTGAATATCCGTCGCCTCCGCCGCCTGATCCTCAGCCGCATCGTCCATTGCCTCGGGCTCGCTCTGCTCGACCTCGGCCGCCGCCGCACGCCGAATCGGCGGGCGGGAACCAGCAGGCCGCGCCCACTCGATGCGAGGCGCGTCGCCCCACATCATCTCAAGGTCATAAAACGCCCGCGCGTTGGGCTCGAAGAGATGCACGATGACGCCCGCGAAGTCGATGAGCAGCCACGTTGTGCGGTCATCCACGTTCCGCCGTGACGAGGTGAAGCCCATCTCTTTGCCGAGCTTCGCAACATCGTCGCCTACGCCGCGCATCTGCCGGTCAGACGTGCCCGAGCCGATCACGATGTAGTCAGACATCTGCGAGGCGCTGGCGATCTCAAGGATCACGATGTCTTCGCAGCGATCGTCGGCCAGCAAACGCGCCGCCTCAATCGCAAAGGCCCGCGCTTCTTCCATCATCCGCTTGCGATGGGCCTGTCGCGCCGTCAGCGGGCCGCTCGCGCCCGCGTTCACGGCCGGCTGCTTGGCCAGGCCAGCGGCCCGCATCTCACTCCGCAACTTGCCCGTCGCGCTCTCGCGTGCCGACCTGTGCGTGACCTTCTTCACGAACTTCTTGGCAGGCAGCTTGCCGCCCTTCGAAGCGCTCGCCGGGGCCGACTTTCCGGCCGGTCGCGAGCCGCGCGCGGCGACAGGTCGCTTGCCTGCGATCGGCTTGGACGGCCTAGATTGCCCGGACGGCTTGGACGGCCCGGACGGTCTGGACGGCTTGGACGGCTTGGACGGCTTGGATGGTCTCGACGCCTTGCTGGGACCAGCGCCCGCCTTCTTGCGCCCCGGTCCGCCCTTCTTGGCGGCAGGAGCGCGCTTCTTCGCGGCGGGTTTGGGGGACTGCTTCTTCGTGAGTTTCTTAGCCATTGACCCCAAGGGTAGAAGGGCCGCGACCCGTTTGAAGGCTCCGCCCCAGAAACAAAAACCCCCATCGCCATTGAAGTCCGCGTGGCCGGCGAAATAGTCCTGGACAAAATCGGCCGCATCGTCGAGGGTAAGTCGGACATCATGATCCTCGTCGCGGGCGCACTCGGTTGCGGGGCACTCGCGGCTTGAACTCGGTTTCTTGCCGCGGAAAAGCGGAAAAGGAAAAACTCATCACTCCTGAGTTGCTGCAACGATCGGCAGCCTACAAGATTGTCCCAGATTCGTTCGAAAGGTCGCGTCATTTCAAAAATGCCTTCCCCCCCGATTACACCCCAGGGCCACGCCACGCCCAACCCCGCCAACTCTGGTACCCCCGCCAGCGCTCCGACTGCCGGTTGGTATGTGTTTGCGTTGGCCCTGCTCCTTGTCGCCGCCGGGTCGTCCTTCGCCCTTGCCGCCGCCCAAGTCGCCGGTTTCGCGCTCCCCGGATGTGGGCAAGCCAGCGGCTGTGATGCCGCATCCAAATCCGCTCTCGGCACCATTCCAGTCCTCGGCTGGCCTACCGCCTTCGTCGCCGCGGCGTATTTCGGTGGTGCCGTCGTTGGGTGGCTCTTTTGCCGGCGCGGCCTGTCGCGCGACGTGCTCGCCGTCATACTCATCGGCGCGCTCGGCTCGCTTTTCTTTCTCGCCGGCAGCGTCATGCTCGGCATCTTCTGCCCCTACTGCGTCATCGCCAACCTCGCCAATGTGGCGTTCGTCACCGTCGCCGCTCTGCGAATCCGGGTACGGCCCTCTCATGTGCCCGCCACCATTCGCGGCGCTGCTCTGGCGACCGGGCTCCTCGTCTTCGCCCTCATCAGCGCCGGGTACGGCGTCGCTGATTCCCAGGCCAAGGCCGCCGCAGAGGCCCGCCGCCGCGAGAGCGAGGCGTTGATGACCAAGCCGACGCCGCCCGCCGTCGCGCCTGCATCCACCGATCCCAATCCTGCCGTCACGGCGAAGTCCGACCCTGTCACACCTACGTCCCCGCAGCCCTCACAGCCCCCTCCGGCCCCGCTGCCAACCGCTCCAGCCATGTGGCCCGGCCCGTTCGTTGGCCGCTATCGCCAAGGCCCCGTTGAATCCCCCGTCCGCATCGTGATGCTCACCGATTATCAGTGTCCTGACTGCAAAAAGGTCGAAGCCGAGCTTGCGGCGCTCATGAAGAAGTACGCTGATCTCGCCGTCAGCATCAAATACTTCCCGTTCTGCACCGACTGCAACCCCAAAGCCGGCCGCAACCTTCATCCCAACGCCTGCTGGGGCGCCCGCGCCGCCGAGGCCGCCGGCATGCTCGCCGGCACCGAAGGGTTTTGGAAGATGCACTCATGGCTGTTCTCGCGAGGCGGTGGCTTCACCAAAGACGAGCTCGCCGCCGGGCTCGTGCAGCTCGGCTTTGACCCTGTCCGCTTCCAGCAGACGATGCAGTCGCCCGAAACACTCGCCCGCGTCACTGCGGATATCAACGACGGGTACACGCTGGGCATTGTGTCTACCCCGATGATTTTTATCAATGGAGTGGAGCTGAAGGGTTGGAACTCGCCAAACGCTCTGACGCGAACGGTCGAGTCACTCCTTGCGAAACAACTCCCCCCCGGTACTGAAGCGGCCGACCATCCGCCGCTCGCAACTGCCCGTCTGCTCGCTGATTGGCGCGATGCGCCCGCCGTCGCACTCCCCGACCCCGTCCGCCCGGCCCGCGGCCCGGCCCCCGCCGATGCCGGAGCGACCGTCATCATTTACGGCGACTATCTCGAACCCGGCACATTCGAACTCGACACGCTGATCCGCTCGGCGCTCGCCAGCCGGCCGGACGGACCTCGCATCCGCTACGAGTTCCGCTACTTCCCCGTCGATCAATCTTGCAACCCCACCAGCCCGCGAACGCAGTTCGCCGCCGGCTGCCTTGCCGCCCGCGCCGCTGAGGGCGCTCGTCTCATGGGCGGCAGCGCCGCCAACACCACCTTCTGGGCCATGCACGAGTGGCTCATGAACAACCGCGATCGAATCAGTGAGCAGGCGATCATGGACGGAGCTCCCGCCATCGGCCTCCCGGCCGAATCGCTGAGCGCTGGCATGAATAAGCCGGAAGCCACCCAGCGCATTAAAGACGACGCCGCCGCGATGGTGAAGCTGGGTGCCGGGTCGATTCCGGCCTTCTTCCTCAACGGCAAACTCGTCCCTCGCTGGAAGGTTGGCGTAGTGCCGATCATCCAGCAACTATTTGACGAAGCTGCCAAGCGATAACCCGCGGTCAGGCATACGGCCGCCCGTTCTCAGGGTCCGGACGGAGGCTTGCCCTCAACTGTGACCAGCGTCACAACACGCTCAACGGCTTGCTCGAGGGTTGTGACCACCGTCACCGGATTGGTCGTGCTGAGTTTTTTGGTGACGTCCGCCGCCGCGACCTCGGTATCCCACACTCCGAGGATGGTGGCGGCCGAGGGAGCGAGCGTGCGGGCGCGGAGGATTTGCCGGCGCGCCTGAACAATGACGGTGGGGGGGAGCGCGGAAATGCAGATGACCGTCGGAGCCGCATCTGGCTGGGTACCGGCTGCGGCTCGAGCCGGCAAGAGGAGTGTGCCGGCCTCGGCGCGAACGCCGCGGCGCTGGAGCAAAACGGCGAGCATGCGCGCCACAAGTTCGTCTGAATCGTCATCCGCAGCCACGGTGAGGACCAGCGGGCTCGACACTTGCACAGTCGCCAGGGTCCTCTGGCCGGCAGAGACCGTCGGTTCGACGGAGTTGAGCGGCTCGGCGAGAGTGGGGGGAACCGTCTCAGCACTTTCTATCGCCGGCGGGCCTGGGGTCGGACTCGGTGCGGGCAGCGGAGCGGAGGCCGCGTGCTCGGCCATGTCGGTGATGAGCTCACCAACGCGGGCGATGATGAACTCGCGATGGGGGAGTTCCAAGGCGTGAAAGTGCCGCTCGACCTCGAGCAGGCGGAGCAGCGGCACGAGCACCTCGTCGTAGTACTTATCCAAGCTGTGATCGGCGAGGTAGGTGCGCGAGAGTTCGTCAGGCTCGTCAACGTCCATCGCGAGCAATCGTTGATAGATCCGGGCGTGGAGCGGGAGCACGGGGCGGTCGCCCAGCAGGAGCGGGAAGAGGCTCATGGCGGGGATGTGCTCGCCCAGCACGACCAGACAGACGGTGATGGGTGTGGCGATGAGTAAGCCAATCGGACCCCAGAGCCACGCCCAGAACACCGCGGCGAGGATGATGCCCACGGGCGTGACGCCCGTCGATCGGCCGTAGAGCACGGGCTCGACGAAGTTGTTTGAGATGAGTTCCACAACCACAAACAGGCCGAGTGTCCAAATGAACATCGTCCAGCCGGGATCGACCGCCAGCGCCAGCGCGACGGGCATGGCACCGCCGATGAGCGGTCCCACATACGGAATGAAACGCAGAACGATGGTGAGCAAGGCCCAGAGAAATGGACTGGGAACACCGATTACATAGAGCCCAAGCCCGATGGGCACGCCGTAGGTGACGTTGACGATGGTCTGCATGACCAAAAACCGCGAGACGCGGCTGGCGGCGGCATCGAGCGCCTGCGTGGAGGCATAAAGCTGCCCGGGGCGAGAGCCGAGCAGCCGCAACAGGCGGGCGCGGATCTCGTTACGCTCAAGGAGGGTAAAGATGACCAGGACAAGCACCACGGCCGCGGAGCCAAGCGGGCCGAGCGTGGTTCCCACGATATAGCGAAACACCCCCATGGGGGTGATTGACGGTGTTTCTGTCGCTGGGGCGAAGTCTTTGGACGCGCCGGCGGGTGTCAGCGCGGCGGTGGCACCATTGGTTGGGTCAACGTTGGGGGACGTAAGGTATCTGGGCAGATCGTTCGATCCTGCAGGTTCACCCGGTAGCGGCGCAATGGGGGTTGGCGCAGTCGCCGTCTTCTCGAGCGACGTGAAGAGCGCTTGCATCCGGGTGTATGGACCGGCCGGGGCTTGCCTCACCGCGCGGATCTTCTGCTCGATGTTGGACTGGTATTGTGGGAGACTGTCGGCGAGGCTGATGACCTGGTAGGCAACGACGAGCGCGATGACGGTGGCCACCACAGTCGCGAGGCCGACCGAAAGCAGGACTGGAATGAAGTGACCCAACCCCCAGCGCTGCAATCGGTTGGCCAGCGGGGCGAGCAGGAAGCTCAGAATGAATGCGAGCGTCAGCGGGATCAAGAACTCTTGCCCAAAATAGAGCGCGGCTATGGCTACCGATCCGGCGGCGACGGCGATGAGCGCTTCTGAGACGCTCATATGTAAGGATCGAGTCCGAAACATTGGCACTTCGGGCGAAGCGTCTTGCGGCTCTGCATCGGGGCGAGCGCCTCTGAAGATACTCATCCGATCGGCCTTTCAAACCCTGGCAACCGCCACCTCCGGACCCCAATTCCGCGCACCCACCGCCGGGCCGCGTCGTGTTGCCGGTCATCTTAACCATTGATGGGCAAGACGATGACAAGACGGGTGGGGACGGTGGAGCGTATGAACACCTGCGAGCGCGGGCGCGGATAAACACGCACAGGTCGCAAGAATGAGCAGCAAATGAAGCTCGAATGAGATCACCTTCACGCTGGCGCGCAACATGAGGGTGCCCGATGCGCCCGAAGCGGTGTGTCGATATATAGATGCCGCCACGGTTACGTTGATGGGAGCGGCATTCGTCAGAGTCGTCGTTTTCTTGAGCCAAGCCCGCCGACGAGCAGCGAACCCAGCAACGCTGCCGCACCCGGCGTGGGCACGATGCATTCAGCGGAGATCGTGTTCGTATCAAGCGTGACGGCGCCGGTGCGAGCGAACAGGCGACCGTCATTGACGACCGCGCCGGTGTTGAGTGTGATGCTCGCAAGGGCGAGGATGTTGCCGGTGAAGACCGTGCCGGTGCCCAGCGTGGCCGAACTGCCGACCTGCCAGTAGACGTTGCAGCCGTCGGCGGCGTTGATGACCATCACGGATGAGGCGCTCGATGTGATCAGCGTGCTGCCGATCTGAAAGATGAAGAGTGCATCAGGATTGCCTTGCGCGTCGAGCGTCAGCGACGAGGTGAGGAACGCTGACGAAGCGAACGAGTAGACCCCGGGGACAAGGGTCAAACCGCCAAGGTCGAGCCCGGTGAGGTTCTGCGTCGGTGCTCGTCCCGCGAGTGAGGTGTACGCGATGGTGATATCGTCCTGGGCCTGCTGCGCCACGGCATCAGCCGCGTGAACAACGCCTCCGACAAGCAATCCGGGCGGGAAGCCGGTCATCGCGAAGCCCGGCGCAACGCCGAGGTCGCCATGAATCAACGTGGGCCCGGTGTTGGTGACGGTTGAGCCTCCGAGGACTGCAAACCGCTGTGCGGAGCCGAGGATGTTGTCCTGCGCCTCCACCTTGGAGTGGAGGGAGACCACTGCGGCAAAAGCCGACAGGCCGAGGAATAGAGAACGCATACTGCACCGCTTTCGATGCTCTCACCCCACCGACAGAATGGTCCAACCGAACGAAACCGCCGGAACTGGAGAACAATCGCACTGAACTATCACGGTGTCTACAGGGAAACAGTGCTACATCGAACGCACGAGCGCACGCATAGTTGCGGGACGGCGTGGGCATGTTTAGTGAGGTTGAGAGCTGTTAGCAGCCTGTCAATAGCGCAGTTCAGCTTGGCGGCGGATTCGTAAGTCCCAGCCGCGAGATCGCGCCGAACGCGCGTGATCCGAAATTGGCGCTGAGCTTCGGATGGTTCTCCCGGCGCCGCGATTCGAGCCGTGAATGCGTTCTCAGTACCTTTAGTGCAATGGTCCATCGCGAGCGCCCCCTTTGGCGTGCGCCCGATCGATCAATCAACCGTCGGGTGCAGCCACACCATCATCGCCCGTGCGACGCGGCCGCTTCATACGCAAGTTGTCTCCATTGCGGTAGCGACCGTCCGTCGCCGCCGTTTCGGTGCGATGCTTGGGCCTGGCCGCTCGGAGTGGTGGCTCGGCTCCGGGGTCTCGTTGGCGAACCGGCCCTCTGCCCAGCGGCTCTGGAGCGTCGCAACGGCCTCATCACAGATCTGGCGGATTCGCTCGCGGCCCACGCCAAAGTGCATCGATATATCGGCGAGGGTCATCGCTTCCGACCCGTGCAGCCCAAAGCGCATCTTAAGAATGCTGGCTTCGCGCTCGGGCATGGCGTCGAGCAACCGCCGCAGAATGTCTGAGTCCTCGTTCTTCATCAAGCCACGTTCGGGCGCGGCGACGGTTCTATCGGGCACCACCTCGACGGTGCGGAGCCGCTCGTCAGCCGCGGCCGGTCCGTGGTCGGTGAGTGACCGCATGAGACGGATGGCACGCCGAATCGTGCGAACGCTCCGAAGCGGCACGGCCATGGCGCGCGACATTTCCTCCGTGGTGGGAAGCCGCCCGTTCAACTCCCGCATCGAGTTCGATGCCGTACGCCAGCGCGAGGCGAGATCAAAGACATAGGCCGGGAACCGAACCGGGTGCGTCCCATCGTTCACCGCCGTGCGGACGGCCTGCTTGATCCACCGCGAGGCGTAGGTGCTGAAGCGGACCCCGAAGGCCGGATCAAAGCCATCCACAGCACGGATGAGGCCCAGGTTGCCCTCCTCGATCAGGTCCGAGAGCGAAACAGCAAGCGTGACGCACCGCTTGGCAATCGCGACAACCAGGCGTAGATTGCAGCGGATCATTCTCTGGCGGGCAAGAGGGCATGCCTCGTTGATGATCGCCCAGCCGAGTTCCTTTTCCTCGTCTGCCGTGAGCAGCGGAATGCCGCCGATATCGCGAAGATAAGACTGAATGCCCGAATGCACGACGATGGTGGCGTGTTTGGTAACTTGGGTAAACTGAACCATGGCGGGTGTCCTTTCATCGGCGGTTGGCGTGCAGCGAGGCGTTGAGTTGCTGCGACGCGACTGGGACGATAATCTGATCGACCGTCGGCTCTTCGTGCATGTCATCGGCGAATTTCCCACCGGACCCGGCGGGACAGAAGGCGCTCCGCAAACCGGTTCCGCTCAGGAGCGGCTCGAGGCCGTGCCAGTCGAGTGCCCCGTTGCGGCCGTAATGCAACCACATCTCGCGCGCAATGGCGTCAAACAGCTTTTCATCGATGGCTTGCGGACAGTCCGGGATCACGTGATTCATGGCGGGCATAGGTGGGCCTTGGTTCGTTCGTCGCCGGATACCGGTTCAGGCCGGTATCGTGCTTGATGCAATGATGAGCAGGGAATGCGAGCGGTCGTAGACCGGAAATTGTCTCTATCTGGGGCCCCAACCCCGCAGCAGGCAGG
>Ga0105047_10000767_pt1 | contig 55821 bp, 47 predicted proteins | sample MAT04_FD_78384 | JGI IMG/M metagenome (GOLD analysis project Ga0105047, IMG submission 78384) | Freshwater microbial communities from Lake Fryxell liftoff mats and glacier meltwater in Antarctica - MAT-04 (megahit assembly) | ecosystem: Environmental > Aquatic > Freshwater > Ice > Liftoff... | reverse complement strand
TGGTTGCTCTGCCCCCGGTTCCCGTCTGCGGGTCTCGGGCTGGCCGCGTAGCATTCAACGGCACACCTCACGTTCACCGCAGGACTCCCGTAGGAGGATTGCGCCTGTATCTCAAAAGCCGCCTTCACCCCCTCCGACTCCGCACCGAAATCAAGCTCCGAGACTTTCACGGAATGATAAGTCTCAGCGCACAAACTACCGCCCAATGCAAACAGACAGGACAAGAGCAAAGCGATTCGTTTCATACCACCACTCTCATCCGAACGAGGCGGAGTGATTGGGGTCAGTCCTCGCAATTTAACATTTTCCTCATCAATGCCGAGGTAGCTTTGTGGTGATTTCATGCGTAGGCGAGTTTGCCTTTCGGCTCGGGGATGGGGCGGTTGAGGGATCGGGCGGTTTCGATCCACCCGGCGATCACGGTTTGGGCGTTGGCGACGGCTTCTTCGTAGGATGCGCCGTCGGCCATGCAGCCGGGGAGTTCGGGGACTTCGACGAGGAAGGCGTTTTCCTGCTTGCTCCAGTAGATGATAAGTTCGTAACGCATGTCAGTCATTTTCCAGGTAGAGTTCGACGGCTTCCTTGAGGTTTGCGAGAGCTTCCTGCTCGGTGCTGCCGAATGTGGAGATGTCGTAGTCTAGGCATTGGACGATGAAATCCGCGTCCTCGCGGTAAAGGGTGTAGGGGATCTTTCTCACGGGTAAGAAATAGAGTTTCGGGCGGCGGGTGGCAAGGAGGGAATCGGGCGCTTGTTTCGCCCCTTCAGGGCTGGGGAGGTTGGGTGGAATCGAACCCAGGGCGATACCTTGGGCTGAGGTATATTGCCCCTTTGGGGCGGTGGACGATGGTTGAGAGCCGGGGTTGACGCGATTTCTAAATCAAGGTTCCTTTCTTTGGACTTGGGTTTTGCAAAGGGGATGCAATCCCCTTCTTCTTATTGGCAGGCTTCGCATTCTTCGCCGTCCTCCCCGATGATTTGCGGGTGGAGGCTCATGGCGGATTCAGCGGGAGGTGGCGGAGGTGTGGAGGGATTTCGTGAAGTTTGCGGGAGGTCGCCTGATGGCAGACTACCTCGAAGCAACCACTCTTTATCTTCAAAGCCCGGACGGGGTAAAGCCTGAAGTTCGGAGGGTGTAACTGAAAGTGGTGGTCAGTCCGGGGTTGGACGCGGTGGGGACCACACGCGCCTCCGCGTGTTCCGGGCTGCGCCCTCGCTGCCCGGCGGCCGGATTCACGGTTTGCTCCGCGTTGGGATGCGGTGTCGGTGCTGCACGAAGGTCCAGGCCAGGTTTCCGGCGAGGGCGCCGGAAACGACATGCGAAGGCGCGTGTGGTCCCCTTTGGGTTGAAGCGAGCAAGGGATTTGCCCACCACTTTCAGTTACCCCCAGGTTCGGAAGAATCAGTTTCCATTGAAGAAGTGGCTCCACGCTCAGGGAGAGTGGGCGTCCCGCGCAAGCTCCCTGAGCTCCTTCAAATCATAAGCCACCAGAAATGTAAGCTGGTGGAGATTCTCCAGCAGGAGTGAGCAGAGGTGGTTGGGGAGGAAGATTTCCAGGCTGCGGCTGACTTGCCCGGTGCCTTCATGGCAAACCAACAAGAATTCCTTGCGATTTCTAAATCGCGGTTCCTTTCATTTTGCACAGCGGAAACGTCTTCACTGGATGCCCAGCGTTCTTGCCAATTCCTGCGAAGACATTCCGTGGTGAGCCGCCACGCTTTTCAGGATCGAGGCCAGCGTCCCCGGCTTGATCGGACGGTGGGACGGCACGACCTCATGATGTTCACCACCCGTCCGCGTGGTCACCCGCACATGGGAGCCTTTTTGCCGGGTAACCTCGTAGCCAAGCTTTCGCAGCGCCTTCACCAGTTCCGCGCCATTCACGTCGCGAGGCAGCTTCATATCGCCATCAGCTCGTCCTTCACGAAGTGGAGGCGTGCGACCGAAGGCCTTTGTTCTGCGTCATCGAAATAACAGTCCAGGGCATCCCTCAGTTGCGTCTTGAGATCCTCGAGTGTTTCTCCCTGGGTATGGATGCCGTAGCCAAGGGCGGAGGCGGTGAATCCACCCGCCGCGTCTTCGAGAATTTCAAAGATAATCTCTTTCATGCGCACACTCTGAGCTTGCCCCCCGCGTCTTGCAAGCTCGCCATGCCCTGCCAACAATTTTGGAAAGCGCTTGGATGGATTTCCGCAAACAGCTCCTGTGGTAGGTGGGCATTGGCGAAGCGGAATGTCGGGGTGGATCGCTGATGCAGCCCACGACAGGAGTGTCGTGACTCCCTTAATACTACTGTTGCAGTCGCGATTTCTAAATCGCGGTTCCTTTCCCGCTGCGCCGGGGAATGGCACCCAGGGCCATGATGACAAGCTGACTTGCGATGAAGGTGACAAGCCAGAAGAAGGCGGCGTCGGTGAAGCCGTAGGAGTGGAGGCCGATGCCGAGCATGTTGGTTCCGAACCATGACCAGCTTGTGACGATGTTTCCGAAGATGGCCATGACCATCATGCCGCGCTCTTTGATCATCCCGCCCCAGCGTGCGTGGAGGATTATGGCGTTCCAGATGACGATGAGGAGCGCTCCGTTTTCCTTTGGATCCCAGCCCCAGAACCGGCCCCATGACTGGTCCGCCCAGATGCCGCCGAGGACGGTGCCAACGAAGCTGGCGAGCGTGGCGAAGCAGATGACCCCATAGACCATCCCGCGCAGGGAATCGGAGGTCGCTTTCGGGATCGGTCCGATGAGGCGGCGGATGAGGAAGAAGATCGCGATGCTTCCAGCGAGGAAATTCGAAGAGTAGCCAAGGGTGATGACAACGACATGGGTGGCGAGCCAGAAATTCGTGTCGAGCACCGCGCGCATCATTTCCAAAGTGTCTCCCGAGAGGGAAAGATGATGGGCGATGAGCAGGGTGGCGAAGCCGATGACCGCCGCGACCGCCGTGCCGATGGCGTTGCGGTGGAAAAGCTCGATGACGACGGAGAGGATGATCGCGCCCCAGCCGATGAACACGGCTGAGGAGTAGAGATTGGTGACAGGCGGACGGCCTTCCAGCACCATGCGGGTGATCAGTCCGGCGGTGTGCAGGACCAGGCCGACGAGCAGCGCCCGGAAGGCGGCCTGGCGGAGGGCGGTGCCGTTCCACAGCCAGGAAACGACCGCGCAGAGAAAGGCGACCACGTAAATGACCATGCACAGGTAGAACGGGGCGATGCGGTTGAAGAGTGTTTCCGCGGAGGATTTTTTCAGGAAAGAAGAGCGGTTTTCGGAAAGCCATCCCCGGTAGTCCGCGACCGCCGCGTTGAAGGCGGAGCTGTCTTTCGCACGGTAGGTGTCTCCCAGCCGGGCATACGCGGTGGTGGACGGATGCAGCCCGCCCTGGTCGATGGCGTCGACCACGGAGTCCCCGAGTTTCCTCCAGCCGTCAGCGCCGTTGCCGGAAGGGGTGGTGTAGATCTCCGTGAGCGGCGACCACTCGAGGATCCCTCTCATGCGTGTCGAAGCGTTGTCGATGGCTGCCTGGTCGAACTTCTGACCCTGGTTTTTCTTCTCCGCCTCGGCCAGCGCGGCGTCGATGTTGGCGAGAAAAAGCGTGAATTCGGCCTCAATGTGTTCCTGGCCGGGAAGGGCGAGCGCGTGCTTGAGCTGGTTGTAGAGGGTAAGGTTCCGGGTGAGCCGCATCAGGGCTTTTTCATAGGGACTCCAGGTCTGCGGCTCGGTCGCCTGGATGCGTTTCGCCTCCGGTTGGAGAGCCGGGAAGGAAGGCTCAAGCTGGGTGTAGGAATAGGATTTCTCCTCCCCACGGGTCAGCTTGGTTAGGCCAAGGAGATCATCGTGATGGATGAGGAAAATTTTCCGGGTGTCCGCGAGCTCGGGGCGGAAGTTCAGCTCCGCGAGCCATGCGGAAGGCGTGGCCGGTGCGCCATCGCCGGGAACCCGCTGCTTGCCGTGGATGCTCAGAAGGGCGTTCCGCGCCAGGGAATCGAGAGGCTGGACGCGACCGTTCGAGACGACGGGAAGCGTCCCGAAGCCCTTGAAATCGAAATCCTTCGAGGGGCGCGTGGCCTTTATAACCGCTGCGACGAGAAAGACCAGACAGAGGGCGGGCACGAGCCACGCCGTGATTTTGCGGGAGGAACTCATGCTGTGGGGATCGGTTTGCGGCGGGCGATGGCTTTGAAAAGATGCTGGGAGAACACCCAGGTGAGACCCAGGCCGACCATGATGCAGGAGATGTAAGGCAGGGTCCAGACGGGGTTGCGGACGACCTGGAAGATGCTGGTGGAATCGTTGTTATCGAAGCCGGACTGGTAGAAAGTCAGGCCGCCGTAGCGCAGCGGATGGTTCATGTAGATGAGATCCTCGCGGTTCTCTGCGGTGTCCGGATTGATGATGCGGATCTTGCTGGAGAAATTTTTCGGAACGTTGGTGCCGAGGTAGCGGTCGTGGCTGAAATCGAGCAAACGGATGGAAAAGGGATGGTAGAGCCGCCGCTGGCGTATGGCCATTTTCCACGGCTTGCCGCCGACTTCGAAGGACTGCTCTCCCTTGAGCGCGTTCGAGAGCAGCCAGCGGCCCTGGGATTTTCCACTTTTAGGAACGATCTCCACGAAGGCGCTGGAGAGATCCCGGCGGTCCGCGGCGGTCTCGCGCGGGGTGAGGCGCACGGCGAAGCCTTCACCTATGCCCTCAGTAGCGCGAATTGTGTCGAACTCACCGGTGGCGGCGGATTCCGGTAGGATCTCGCTGTTGCGGTAGTAGTTTTGGATGTTCACGGAAAATCCGTCGAAGGGAAAGCTCGCGCCATCCTCGAGCCGGCCTTGCGGGATGGCGGTGATGGTTTCCTCACCGTTTCCATCCGGGCGGATGACCACCAGCTCGACCTCGCGGGGGAAAGTGGAGTAATTCAGGGTCTCGCCCTCGTTGACTGCCATCTGGGCTTCGCGGCCCATGAGGCCGGTTAGGATTTCCCCCAGGAGCATGAGCAGGATGCCGGAGTGGATGACGATCATGCCGACCTTGTTCCAGCGGAGCTTGAAGCGGGCGCCGTGGGCGGACAGGAGATTGATGATCAGCAGAAGTCCGAGCAGGGTGCCGCCGGGAAGGGGGATGGAGAAATGTTTTTCCCCCGGCATCACGTCCCACCATGCGATCCAGGAGCGGAAGAACTTGGCCTGAACCTCATGTATCCCCATTTCGACCTGCGTGATGGTGGCGACGAAGATCAGCACCATCGCGAAGCCGAGCAAGGTCACGGTCAGCTTGAGGGAGCTGAGGATCTTCAGGGGGTTACTACTGGCTAATGGCATTTGCTAGGGAAAGAGTTGAACCGCGAATGAACGCTAATTCAGATTTTCTTAAGAATTGAATTCCAAGTTCTTTTTCAGATTCGCGTCCATTCGCGGTTGGAAATTCTCATCTTAAGGAAAGGTGGCGGAGCGGACGAAGGCTTCGAACTTCTCACGGTTCGCCTCGACCAGGGCGGCTTCACCCGTGATTTTGAAGAACCAGGTCATGCCGGGGCGCTTGAGGATAGCCGATCCGATGGCGGCCTTTTTCCCGTCGAGTACAGGCTCGGTGCTGACCATGTGGCTGAGGAAAATCTCACCGGCGGGACTTTCGGATTTTTCCCCGAGTGCCGGATCGTCCTCGGAATCGATGGGGCCGAGCTGAAGCTGGGAGCGCCAGCGGTTGACGTTGTCGAGCACGCTTCCGGAATCACCGGGCAGCGGAACGACGGAGACATCCGCCGTTGCTTCGTCCGACCCGACGATTCCAAAGCTGGCGGCACGCATCGCGCTGCCCTCGCTGGGCGTCCAGCCTTCCGGCGGGGTGAGCTTGATGTCTTTCGCTCCTTCCGGTGCGGAAGGCTGGGCGGCCGGAGTTGCCGGATCACCCGCGACCCGGATGGTGCGGAGGAAATCCGTGAACGGTCCGCCGGATTTTCCAAGAGCCTCTTTGGATGCGGTGAACTTGAAATACCAGGTCTCGCTCTCCAGCGGGAGGACGGCTGCCAGGATGCCATCCTTGTCCTCGCCGAGGTTTTCCGGAGCCAGGTTGTAAAGCAGCATCTCTTCCTCGGAGTCCGCGATTTTCATAGGCTGCCCGGCGACCTGGTCATCGGGCAAGGGAGGGAGTCCGGCCTGGCCACGCCAGCGGTTGATGTTCGCGGCGAGGCCGCCGCCATCGCCTCCAAGTTTTGAGACGGTGACGCGTCCGCCGCCGGGAACCGCGTAGGCGGCAGTGAGGAACTGCCCGGCCTCCTCCTGTTTCCAATCCGCCGGAGCCTGCCATGTGACCGCGCCGGAATGCGCGGCGTGATCGTGCGGTGCCTCCTCCTTGGGCGCGGCTCCGATTGGATCGACGACCGGAGCCGACGTGTCCGAAGTGGCTTCTGTAGCGACTTTGTAGGTGCGGATTTCATCGTCCTTGCAAGAGCCAAGGACGCAGAGGGAGAGCGGAGCGAGGATGAGCAGTTTTCTCATGGTGATACTTGAAGGGTAGCCGGGGGTAGTCTCAGCGGATTCATTTCTTTCGTCAAAACAAAGCGGAAGGAGCCTCACGCATTGAGCACGAGATCCCCGTCCGGCAGGCAGATACAGGGAAGGCAGCATCCAGCTTCCAATTCTTTGAATGTGGGAGTGAGAGAATACTTCACCTTTCCGGAGACAATGGCGGTCTGGCAGGTGCCGCAGCTTCCGCCGCCACAACTGGTGGGTATTTCCACTCCTTCTTCCTTCGCGATATCGACAAGGTTCGTCGCCACTCCGCTGACCTCCACGATCTTTCCGGATTGCTTGAGTTCGACTCTCGCGGCATCTACCTTCACCGATTTTCTCACGGCGATGAACGCCTCGTCGTGGACATTCTGCTCGGGAACGCCCCATTCCGTGAGGCCGTCCCTGAGACCCTGCATCATCGGCCCCGGGCCACAGGTGTAGAAATTGTAATTGTTCGACGGCAGCAAGGACTTCAGGAGTGCGATATCGACGCGGCTCTTGTGATCGTAGTCTTCGCCGAGGACTTCCCCCTCGGTGGGGCTGGTGTAGGCTATATGGATGTGGAAATTCGGCTTATCGAGGATTCTCCATTCCTTCACCTTGTCGGCGATCATGTTTTCCGACCCGTTGCGGACACCATAGAAGAACCAGGTTTCGCGCCGCGAGTCGATATCCACGAGGGCGTTCATCATGCTGAGCACGGGAGTAAGGCCCACCCCTGAGCCGGAGAGAACGATCGGGCCGCCTTCCGCAGGGTCGATCGCGAAACCACCGGCGGGGGCTTTGACATCGAGTATGTCGTTTTCCTGAATGCTATCGTGGAAATGGGCCGAAGCGATACCTGCCGGGAATGAGCCGTTGGGACAACCCAGACAACGTTTGATACTGACCCTGTAGTAGTCGGGCTTCGGGGATTCCGACAGACTGTAGCAGCGTGCGACCGCCTTGCCGTTGATCTTGAGATTGAAGGTCAGGAACTGGCCGGGGCGGAAAGGAGGAAGAGGAATTTTCCCATCGTGCGGGCTGAGGTAGAACGAATAAATGCCACCTTTTTCCTCCACCTTCCTGCTCACGTTGAACTTGCGGATTCCGTTCCATGCGGTCGGGCCGCTTTCAATCGCTTCGCGTTTCGAACGGACGGTTTCCAAGCGTTCCCCCAGGAGTGCGATTTCCCCGCGGAAGACCGCGGATTCCCTACGGAATGCGTGATACTGACGGAAAGCGAGGATAGCAAGGCCACCGGCTCCACCCGCGAGGATGGCCCAGGCCGTGGATTCGATGGGAGTCATGATCAATCAGAACTGGAAGCTGTATTCGCAACGGATGCCGGTGCCGATCTCGTGGTCGTCATAGGCGGCGATGAAGCTGTCGATGCGGATGATGGAATGCTGGTCGAGCGCCTGCTGGTAGCCGATCCCGATGCCTCCGCCGGAGCGTGAATTGCCGTCCGTGGAGACCCGTCCGCCGATTTCCGCGACGATCTGTCGTTTGCTATGCTCCCCGTCCAGGAAATGCTGGTAGCCGATGGAGCCCCCGACCGCGTCATTGCTACGGTTGGCGAGCGCGCTGCCGTACCTGCCAAGACCAACCGCGCCGAATAGCAGACCGTTGATGCCGCCGATGGGACCGCCGACGGAGGGATCGCGGGCGGCGGAGGTGTAGTTCCCGATGCCAAAGAAGGTATTGATGTAAGCGATGTCGAAATTGTAGTCCATCGTCCGGGAGAGCTGGGAGAAAAGCAGGAAGCCGGTGTCGATGGCGGCGGTTTCGTTGTCGATGGCTTTGGAGTAGTTCGCGCGGAGGGTGGAGTTGATTTTTCCGAAGCGGCGGGTCTGGCCGACCCCGAAGTAGAGGCCGTCGCCGCGCCGAATGTTGTCACTGCTCACATAGGCGAGATCGACTTCATAGGTGCTTTTCGAGTAATCCGCAGCGTAGAAGAGGCCGAAGAGGCTTGCGTCTTGATCCTCGACGTTGTTGCCACGATGGATATCGTTCCATGCGACCAACGCCGTGAGGCGGGACGCGGAGGCTCCGAAGTTGAACATCGAGGCTCTGGTCACCCCGAAGGCATCCATGGAGTCGTTGATCATGATCCCGTCCTGGAAATTGAGGGGCATACGCCCGATGGCGAAACCGTAGTCCAGGCTCTTGTTATCATCAGGATCGAGATTTGGGAAAAGCTCGCCGAAATCGCCCTCGAAGTACAGGCTGCGGATGCGCCCGTTCAGGCTGTCCTCGTAGCCATTGTCCGAGTCGAAGCGGTAGGAGGTGAATTTCCCGTTGCTATCGAGCGGGCGGATGCTGAAAAGGATGCGCTCCGTGGGGGTGAGGTAGATGTTGGTAAAAAGATCGAGCCGGTTGGCGATCTCATCGACTCCGGCGTTCCTGAGACCGTTGTTGAAGTGCTGGATCGCGGTCCGGTAGGTGCCGTAGATGATGACCGTGGGCTGCCAGACGGCACCCGTGGGCATCACGTATCCGGGAAAGATCAGGCCGGAATTGAGGAAGGGGTTGGCGCCGAAGATGGTTTTCCGTTCCGGAGGGTTGAGATCCTCCCCGGTTTCGTTCTGCTTGGCGATGATCAGCTTGCGCTCACGGTTGCTCTTGTAAACGAGATCTTCGATGGCTTCGGTGACGGGTGCGGGTCGTTTCAGGAAATCCTTGCCGATTTCCTGCCACGGAACCGCCTCGTCGCTGAGCAGATCCCCGCCGACCTCGGCGTGAAGCGCGGGGGCAGTGGTGGTGAGCAAGAGCAGGCATATCCGGAGGCGGTGGGTCTGGGGCTTCATATGGAAGTTCATATACGCTTTGTATTGGAAACAGTTTGACTGATGGTATGTTCGGTGGCTGACTTACTCGCCAAGGCTCAATTCTCCATCCTGACTCCCCTGATTCGGGACGGCCACCGTGGGTTTATCTTCCGCTGGCTTGTCCTCGGGTTTTTCCTCGGCGGGCTTGTCTTCCGCAGGAGCTTTTTCCTCCGGTTTGTCCGCCTTGGGCATCTCGCCCTTGGGCTTGTCCCCGAACTGCTCCTCGCTGAAATCCAGCGGTGCCGGATCGACTTCGGGAAGCGGTGGCTCCTCGATCGGGAGGATCAGACCACCACCGCCGGCCGGGTTGCTCTCGGCCTGGGATTCGTTGAACTTGGGATCATACGGGAAGGGTCCGGGCTCAATGGCCATGATTTCCTTTTCGGTGGGGTGGAGGTTCCATACAGTGCGGGATCCGTCGAGAAGCATGGTCTTGTCCCAAAGGGTCTGCGCTCCTCCATGGCGACTGGAATCCGCCTTCGACGGACTGGTGCGGTGCCCATAGACGACACGTTTCGCGACTTCCAGGGGCGAAAGGTTGTAATCGAATCCCACGCCGGCGATTGCCGGGATGAGGTTGACAGGAACCATCTGGGCGATGAAACGGACGTTCACCTTGTACGGACCGGTGCCGGTCAGAGCGTTGGCGGGAACGTCATACCTCGCGATACGGCTGCCATTTGGAGGCAGCACAAGGGCATGCTTCCGAGCGCCACCCGGGCGACCCCGGAGGATACCTGGGAAGGTGTCAGGACGGATGTATGGGAGCGGATCGACGGAATAGTTCACGGCCAGAACCTGCTCGCGCTCACCGCCGAAACGGTTGCGGGTGATGAATTTCGACTGGAGGCTGAAGAGGTTGTTGTCGAGCTTCCATTTCTTGTCGGAGGCGAGCAGCGGCAGTTCCGCCTTCGCCTTCCAATCGCTGGCGGCGAGGAAGGAGTGGGTCTTGTCCGAGTTGTGGTGGACGAAGGTCGAGTGAAGGTCACGCACATCGCCATTGGGGTCGCGATCGCCGGACCGATAGACAGCCCGCCCGTAGCGGTCAGTGACCGTGATCTGGAGGAAGACAAGCCGCTCGGCATCGAAGCCGGTGGGGATGCCGTGGCCGTCGGTTCCATTGCGGACCTCGACTTGGAAATCCAGCCCTCTGTTGTCGTTTTTCAGCACCTGAATTCACCGAGCTGGTAGCCGCGACGCAGAACCTGGTGGCGTTCCTTGCTGATCACATTGAGCAGACGGAACTGGTTGTTGAGTGAGCCACGGAAATCAGTGCGGTATTTCAGGTCGTTCCATGGCCATGCGAGCGCCTCGCCGATCTTGGGATTCTTGGCGACCCGTTTCTCGAAATCGCTGGAGGTATCGCCCCAGCCGTCTTCCCATTTGAAGTTGATGACATGGGTCAGGTTGGCGCGTTCCTTGACCTCGACATCGCCGTTGTCCTTGAGCACCTGGTTCTGCATGTCCCAGAGCTGGTCGCGGATGGCCTTGGAGTGAGGGAACATGCCGGGGTGGATGATGGAGTAGTCCGGACCGGCGAACATGTGGTTGGTGCGCTTGCGGTCGGGGGTGGCCTTGCCATATCCTGGTTTCTCCGGATCCAGCGACCACATGTCGCCGCCGATGCGTGCCGCGGGACCGCGGGCGTAGTTGGCCTCGCCTTTTGCGACAGCCGCGCCGGGTACCTTGCCCATGTGGCAGTCGTGACAGGTCTCGCCGTCCTTGTTGGCCGGAGAATTCTTGAACTGGGTAAAGGCCTCTTCCAAGCGGAAGCCGTTAAGCAGGTTCACATCGTGGCAAGAGCCGCAGAAGCCGGAGGTGGCGATTGGGTCGAATTTCTTCGCTTCGTTATGGATCTTGCGCTGGCCCTCGTCGTCCTCGGCGGTCTTGAGCGTTTCGTCGCTCTTGAGGACTTCCTTGAGAATGGCGTTGCCTTTGGGTCCGAAAACCGGATCGAACACGTCGCCGGTGACCACCGATGTCCGTCCGCTGACCTTCCCGTAGTTCTTATCGATACGGTGGCAGACGACGCAGGTGATGCCTTCGAGAGAGGCTGGATGGCGTTTTAAATTGCTGGTGAGAACGGGTTCCTCGCGCTGCATGCCCACCTGGGTGTGGCAGCGGATGCAGAAGTCGCCGTTGGTGCCGGAGGTGGCTTTGAAAATGGTGGCCTGCATCGCGTTGAACACAGGGCTGACCTGCGCGTAGGCGTGGGCGGAGACGGACCACTCGCGGAAATGGTCCGGGTGGCAGGCGGCGCAGGCGGCGGCGGCGGGGAAGCGTTTTTCGCTTTCCAGTAGATCCAGGAAACGGATGTGCGCCTCGGCGGCGTTGGCGAAAGTGGTCACCGATTCGCGCTCGACGGGCGCGTCCGGAGGGTTGCCGAAAATCTGGTCGTCGGACGAAAGACCGTCGAGGTTTCCGCCCCCGAAGTCCTCCCCTCCAAAGCCTTCGTCTCCGAAGCCTTCCTGCATGGGCTGGCCGTCGCCAGTGGGAGGCAGGATGGCGTTCCCGGAAGCACCGGGTTTTGCGGCCTCTTCCACAGGTTTCTCCATTTCCTCCGCAGGCTTGGTGGCATCTTCCGGCGCGTCGGCGGATTTCTCAGCCGCAGGTTTTGCGGATTCCTCAGCCGCAGGTTTTGCGGACTCCTCCGCCGCAGGTTTTGCGGATTCCTCGGCCGCAGGTTTGATTTCCGGCTCCTGGGCGGAGAGCGGGGACACGCCCAAGCAAAGGGCGAAGGCGAGGAGAGCGAGGCACAAGGCCACGGGCAGCTCCTGGGTTGATCGAAGGACAGAGGGCTGCTGGGAAGCACCAATGCCCGATTGTGAGCGTTCGAGGTACATGGTTTCTGAATTTGAGATTGAAATTCGTGCGACAGGCTAAGGAAGTAGTTACGATGCCTGAAAAGCAAGTGAATTCTATCGTTCTTTTGTAAAATTTTCAGAGTCGGCATGGCCAGTGGCCGTCTTGTGATAAAAGTGGCACTGGATGCAGCCTTCACCTGCCTTTCCGGCCTGGTGGCAGTCCGCGCAGGTATCTTTCATGATCGCTTTGAAATTGCTCTGGAACACGGATGGATCAGCTTTCTTGGACCAGTTGCGATCCTCGTCCCACTCCTCGGACTTGGGAAAGGCACTCAAGTAGTCCTGCTCGCCGGTGGTGACCGTCTGATGGCAATTGCGGCAATCGGCAAGCAGCAGGTGGGTGGCGTGATCGTAGCGGGTGAGAGCATGGCGGGAGGCTTCCGCGCCAAGGCTGCGCCAACGGATGCGGGCGCCGGTGAGCAGACCCGCGTCATCGCGGATCTCGTCCACCGCGTGGCATTTGAGGCAGCTTCCGGAAGCCTTGGATTCCGTGCCGGCGAGGAATTGGAAACCGTCCTTGAGCTGTTCGAGATCGATGGGGGAGGCGGCGCGGGAGGCCAAGGCGTCGAGCCAGTTTTTCAAAAGAGGATCGGCATGTCCCGTGGAGCGGTAATAGAGGGCACCATACTGCTGGTACCAGCCGCCGCGCGCGGCCCAGTTGACCGGATCGATGGGATCGAGCTCCCGGGGAGGCTCCGGTTTTTCCGAAGCGTCCGGCTTTTCCTCAGGCTCACCGAAGCTTTCCCCGCCATCGCCTCCGAAGGTTTCTCCGGTATCGTCTCCGAATGATTCGCCGGTATCGTCTCCGAAAGTCTCTCCGGAGGGTGGGGCGGGTTCCTCGCCAAAAGTCTCTCCGGAGGGTGGGGCGGGTTCGTCGCCAAAAGATTCGCCGGAATCGTCTCCGAAATTCTCCGGCGCGGAGTTCGTGGTCTCCGGGGCGGCTTCAGATCCGGCCGCTTCGTCTGGCTTCACAGGCGGCGGCATTGTGCCTTCGCGTTTGGCGGCAACCTCGTCCTGGATCGCGACATACGTCCCTTTGGAAGAGCCGCGTAAAATGGCGTCCATGGGGCCGGGAGGGAGTTTGTGGAGCATTTCCATGTCATCGTCCATCTCCGCCGCCTTGAGCCGCGCCATGTAGTTTTTCTCAGTGGTGCCGCGCAGCATCGCGTCGAAGGCGGCGGCGGGGAAGCCTCTGACGAGCGCTTCGGGATCAGGGAATCCGTTCTCGCGCAAACGGCGGACCAGCTCGTCCTGGCCGACCGCGTTGGAGGGATTTTCCGAAGGGTTCATCTGGGAAAGATCGCGGGCCAGCTCTTTCACGCCCCATGCGACGGTCTCGATATCGGCCAGGGTTTTCGGATCGTCCGGGATTTCCGCTCCGGCATCGAATGGATTGATCCCGGCTGAACGCAGGCGTGACCAAGCGTCCCTCGCATCCTTGTCCAGAAGCTGGAGGGTGGGCCACGGGAAGGAATTGGAAGGTTCCTCTACCCAGGTGCCGATCGAGCGCGGAGGATCCAGTTTGGCGAGGCCGGCGTCCAGAGCGGCCTTGTTGAGAGGTGGGAAGGCGAGGAAGGAAAGGGGATCCCCGGCGCGGGTGTTTTCCTCATGGCAGGCGGCGCAGGCAAGCTCGAAGGATTTGACGGCCATGGGTTCGCCGCGCTTTCCGGTCATGTGGCAGGCTGTGCAGGACTTGCTTTCGACATGGCTCGCACTGGGATCGAAGCCTGCGGGAACCGTCTCCGGGTTGTCCTTGAGTTCCTCGGGGAAATGCGTCTGGTAGTGCGAGTAGTGGTCGAAGCGGATGGCCGTGCGGCGGCTGTAAGGGTAGTGCGATGCCGCGAACTCCGGGTGCCCCTTGGAAAAGCTCTCGAACTGGTCCTGGTGGCAGATCTGGCACTGCTTGTCGGAGAGCGTGGCGATGTCGGCCTTGTCGCCGTGGTGCTCCTGGTGGCAGGCCGCGCATTGGATGCTGCCATCCTCAAGGTGTTTGCTGGCGATGGCTGACGCTCCGGCCATGAGCAGTTCCACGGATTTTCCGGAACCCTTGGACTCCATGGCGAGCTTCGAGGCCGTGTGCGCGGAAAATGCGAACGCACCGTCCGCACCGCCGATGGTATCGTGACAGGCGAGGCAGAGCTTGCCATCGTCGATGGCCTTGTGGTGGGCGGTCTCGCCATGCAGGCCGATGATGGCGCTGGCTGACATCTCCTGGTCGCCGTGGCAGCGGAAGCACTGGGTCTCCAGGAAAGAGTGGTTGGCGGAGAGCGCTCCGGGACTGAGGCCGGACAGGGGATCGACATCCTCCCCGGCCTCGGGTGAAAGAATGGCCACGACCCATACAGCGGTAGCCACAGCAAGGGCGATGCTGAAGAGGCCGCGTTTGGAGCGGAGAGAGCGCTTCGGGCGGCACTTGGGCACGCTCATGCAACAGGAGCCGTCCGGCAGCGGCCCGGCTTGGCAGATATCGCCGCCGTTGGTGTCGGGTCGGGTGCAGAGCCAGCGGTCGCCACTTCTGCGTGGCAGGCACTGGCCGGAGAGCCGGTCCTCGAAGGTTTCACCAGCCTGGCAGTTGCCCTTGTTATCCGGACCAAGGAAACACGGGCAGTCCTTGCACGCGCCGCCGCAAAGCCATTTCCGATCCGGCCTGTTATAGGCGGACTGGCGGTGGCGGGTGGTCTGGAAGGCTTCCGGCATCAGCGGGAGAGGGTGTAATTGAAGGCGATCCACGCATGGACGAGGGCGACGACGAGCATGCTGTAGGTGAAAGGGATGTGAATGAAAAGCCAGCAGCGCAGCACCCACTGGGAGCATTTCTGCAAATCGAGATTGCGCTTCGTGTCGACGAGCGAGCGCATCTGGACAAGCGATTTCTGTTCCTCGGCACTGGTGTAGCGCCCGATGTCCCCGATCTCCGCTACGGCGCGGGTGTGGAAGCGGTTGGTGTTTCCGAGAAAGAAGAGAAGCGGCGAGCGCGAGCGGAAGTAACCGGAGAGTTGCCGGATATAGGCATCCCCCAGCGCGGAGGTTCCGGTCGCCTTTTCCGTGGATTCGATCAGTTCCTCCACCTCACGGCGCAGGCGGATCTCATAGGCGGAGATCTTGTCGAAGGCGAGTTGCTCGCCCGAGGTCGCCATCAGCTTGGGCAGGAGCCGGGTGATGAACAGACCGAGGACACCTGAGACAGTGACGATGAGGAAAAGGACGGCCAGACCCGTTTCAAGACCGCCGCGGGGGATGCGGAAGCCGGTGTGGAGGCCATAGAGGAAAATGGAAAGCAGGCCGGCGTAAATGTGGAACTGGAGCCAGTGCGAGGCCTTGAGGAGGGGCAGGAAGGGAAGCTTTTTCCGCGCGTTGAAAAGGGTCAGCAGCAGGACGAAAGCGAGCAGCAAGATGCCGGAATAGAAGGCGTGGGGGCGCAGGGATATTTGCAGCAGCCGCCATAGGAACCAGCAGGCCAGCGCTGCCAGAACGAGAAAGGCGGTGTTGGCGATGCGGCGGCGGGCGAGCGCTTTCACCTGGATAGCCATTTCGCGAGAGAATTGATGTTTTGCATATCGAAGCGCTGGAGCGCGTCGTGAGGGCAGGCGCGGACGCAGGCGGGTCCGGCGAGCTGGTCGTAGCAGAGGTCGCACTTGGTCGCGCGTTTCAGGACACCGGCGGATGTGAGGTTCCGCTCGGTGCCATCGGCGGACTTGGCGGTGGGGAACTGGGGCTTGCCGCGATCGTCCCGGATATCGACCATCTGGATGTTGTCGTAGGGGCAGTTGTCCGCGCAGGCGGAGCAGCCGATGCAAGTGCTGTCGTTGATGACGACCTCGCCGCTGTCCTCGCGGTGGATGGCACCGGTCGGGCACGGGATCATGCAGATGGGATCGTGGCAATGCAGGCACGCCTGGGTCACCTGGATGCTGTTTTCCCTGTCCCCGTAACGGATGAAACGCGGATTACCGTCATGGGTGGAGGCGCAGGCGCGGACGCAGTCGTCGCAGTTGGTGCAGCGGTCCAAGTCGATGAGCATGGCCGCGCTGCCGTTGATGGTGCGCTTGTCCATGAGGAACTCCATGACATCCGATCCGAGGCGTTCACTGGCTTTCTCGGCGAGGAAATTCGGAGCGGTGGTTTCCTCGCGCTCTTTCGCGGAACTCGTCGCAAGCTGTGCGATTTCCGCCGGATTGAGATGCGGGATGATGAGCTTTTCGACCAGGCGGGTGGGGATGATCAGCAGATCCACGTAACCGATGGCGCGCAGCGTGTGCTGGGCGGGCAAAACTTCGCGCGGGTTCAGATGGTTGTGGTAAAGCTCGCCCAGTCCGTAGATCTGGCCTTTTCCCAGGTAGGAGACGGTGGTCTCCCCCTTGTGATGCCTGCGGCTGACGCGCACGAAACCGCCGCGGACGATCATCAGTCCGTCGATATACTCGGACTCGCGGATGATCATGGGTTCGTTGCTAAGGCGGTCGCTGGCGCTGGTGGCGCTGAGAATTTTCTGATAGGAGCCATACCAGTCGAAGCGGCCATGGCGCTCGAAGCGGGTGCCGGCCACAAGCTCGGCCACCTCTTCGGGTTTCAGTCGGCGGATGACCTCAAGGCCGGTAAGCAGGGATTGCAGACCGAAGCGGCGGAACCGTTCCTCGACATGGTCTTTGAAAGCCGGTGCGAAACTCATAAGGTCGCGCAGACCCTGCCAGCGGATTTCCAGGATCTCCGTGCCTTTCTCCGCCGCGATAATGGTGGCGGTGCGGGGGCTGCGGCCAAGGGCGGCGATCTCCCCGAACATTTCCCCTGCCTGGATATCGATGGTCTTCAGGCCCTTGAGCAAGCGTGGCACGTCCTGAAGGAAAACACCTTCCGCCTCCTCACCGTGGCCCCCCTCAAAGCGGCGGGTATGATGGACGCGTTGCTCCGGGATGCCGCGCCGTTTCAGCGCCTGCCGTATCATCGCAAGCGGCCCGCGCTTTTCACGCTGGTTGCGCCCCAGCACCTTCGGGGGCAGGTGATCGGCGATCACCCGGGCGGTGCCTCGCAGTATGACGAACGCCGAGTTCCCGTAATCCCCCTCGCGGACGATGATCTCATCCTTGCCCTTCACCAGCAGGCGGGAGTCGTTCAGCAGGATCCCATCGAGCGGCAGATGGCGGGGGAAACGCGATTCATCGATGCCGCACAGCACCGGAGCGGAGCGGACGCGGGCCAGCAGATCGCGTATGGCCAGCAGTTCCGCGTTCTCATCACCCGCATTCTCCCCACTAAGCAGGAGGGATATGGAGTTCGTGGAAATGGCCGGATCGAATGGAGAATCCCAACGCTGGGGGCGCACAAGGGAGGATTCGGTTTCCGTGAACATAACAGATCTTTCCGTCGGATGCCGGACTTGCGATGCGTTGGAGGGAAAATGTGGACTGGTCGCGTGTTTCTCTCTCCGTCGCGGTGATTATTACGGCTGCCAGGCTTTGCCTTTGCTGTTGGTGGGCAGGATGCCGTCGATTCCTGCGAATTTGCTGCCATCGTTGCCTTCGCTGAACGCGACGATGTGCGGTTTGATCGAGTCGGCGGCCTTGTCCACATCGGCAGGATTTCCACTGAGGTTCACTCCGGCGGCGATCTTCTGGATCTCGAGGAGTTCAGCCGGAGCGGAATCACCGCCAAGCTTGGCGATCACGGCGGGCAGTTCCTTCTTGATGATCGCGAAGGAGCGGTTGCCCATGGCCTTGCGGAATTCGCCGCCACCGGTCTTGCCGTTGGCCAGGCTCTTGAGGCTGTACTCCAGATCGAGAAGCATACCGACCATGAAAAGCTTGCGCTTGCGGTTCTGCGGAGTTTCCAGGTTCTTGTCACCGCTGCGTACGTAATCCGGTGTGTAGAAGTTGTGGCGGACCTCGCCCGAACTCCATGAGACAAGATTGAAGTTCTCACTGCGGGCGGGGTGTCCGCCGACGTTGACGAGCTTCTCATCGCGGATGATGTGGCAGTTGAAGCAGTTTTCCGCGACCAGCGCGGTATCATGCGGATACAGCATTCCAGCGGCCTTGGAGCGCTTCTGGCGTTCCTCGCGGCTCGGGATCTTTTCCTTTTCCCCGTGGATCTCGTAAAAGTCCTTGGCTCCGCCGTGGCAGGACTCGCAGCTCACGCCGCCAATCGTCTTGACTCCACCGCCGACCGCCTGGCGGGTGAAATGGCATTCCGTGCAAAGCGGGCTGGTGGACATCGCGTTGCCGTTGGCCAATCCCATCTTCGTGGCGATCTCCTCGGCCTTCTTGCTCGTCTTCGCATCGCGGTGGACGCTGTCGGATCGGAAGTGGGCGGAAAGCTTCCATGCCTTGATTTCCTCTTCGTGGCAATCGGCGCATTTTTCATTGCCGACGACTTTCTCAGGATGCATTGTGGAGGCGGCCTGACCGAGGGCGAAAGGAGCGGCACTCGATATCAGGGCAAAGGCGAGAACAGGTAGCTGGTGTTTCATGGCTTTGAGTGTTTGGAATTGAACGATTGCGGAGGAGGCTCTAACAACTGCCTCACTATCTCTAAAAACTGCAAGATTTGCGGAACCTTGGAAAGGCAAAAAACACTTAGAGGCGAATTTTTAACATTCAGGACGTCCCCTGCTGAAATCTTTCCTGAAATCCCCCCTGAGCTCGCGCGTGCTTTCCGCGGTCATTCCCCGATTGCATTCCGCTCCTATTCCTGCCATTTTTAAAAAAAGCCACCCGCTTCCGTTTTGAGTCTGACACGCATTCCCGCCATCCTCGCCTTGTGCGCCACCGCCGCCCTTGCGCAGGACGATTATAAGAAGGAGATCGAGCCGCTGCTGGTCACCTACTGCTACGATTGCCATGGCGACGGCTCGCACAAGGGCGACTTCCGCATGGATTCCTTCAAGGATCTCAGCGCACATCTCAACGACACCAAGCACTGGATTCCCGTCTGGAAAAACCTCCGCTCCCAGCTCATGCCGCCTTCCGACGAGGAGCAGCCGCAGACTGCGGAAAAGCAAAAACTCCTTTCCTGGATCGAGACCGCCGTCTTCAAGCTCGATCCGAAAAATCCTGATCCCGGCCGCGTCACCATACGCCGCCTGAACCGCAACGAATACCAGTATGCGGTTTTCGATCTCCTTGGCGTCGAATACGACACCAGCGAGGCCTTTCCGCCTGATGACACCGGCTACGGCTTCGACAACATCGGCGACGTGCTCTCCATCTCGCCCCTGCTGATGGAGAAATACATCACAGCGGCCGAGGAGGTCGTGAACCTCGCCCTGCCTGACGATGCCTCCGCGCAGACCCCGCGGGTCGATATCGCCGCCTCGGAATTCAAGCACCCCTCCATCCCGCCGACCTGGATTCCTTTTTCCGAAGACACCACTCTCAAGCTCAAGGTTCCTGTGAAATGGGACGGGAAATACCAGCTCACCCTCCAGTATTCCATCCAGGGCGCGACCGAGGCCACCACGGCGGAGGCTTTCCTGGAAATTTCCGCCGACGGAAAATCCCTTGAGCAGACCTCGCTCGGTTGGGACCAGCGCCGCAGCATCGATCTCGCAGCATCCGCCGAGTTGAAAACGGGCGACTGCGGGATCACGGTCAAACTCAAGCCCGCCCGCCCGCCTGGCGCAGGCGAGGAGGCCCTCTACCTTTCCCTTCAGAGGCTCGTCCTCCAGGGCCCCCTTGATGGCGATGAGAAGGAATACTCCAAAGGCTACCGCATGATCCTCGTCGATGGCCCCGCGCCGGCGGACGATCCCGCCGCCGCGTCGAAATACGCTCGGAAAATCATGCGCTCCTTCGTCTCCCGCGCCTTCCGCCGGCCCATCGACGAGCGCGATATCGACCGGCTCGTCGCCATCGTCAACGAGATCGACAAACTACCCGGGAAAAACTTCCAGGACGGCCTCAAGCAAGCCATCGCCACCTGCCTCGCGTCGCCGCGCTTCCTGTTCCGCGTGGAGATACAGCCGGAGCCGAACAACCCTGACAAGATCGTCCCCCTGGATGAATACGCTCTCGCCGCCCGGCTCTCCTTTTTCCTCTGGTCCTCCGTGCCTGATGACGAGCTGCTCTCGCTCGCCTTCAACAACAAGCTCCGCGCCAACCTCCGCACGCAGGTCGAACGCATGTTGAAAGATCCCCGCAGCGGCAGGCTCACGGAAAACTTCATCGGCCAGTGGCTCCAGGCGCGGGACATCACGACGGTCCCCATTTCCGCCGCCACCATCCTCGGAGTCGCGAACAACTTCGAGGCCGACAAGATCTTCGATCCCCGCCTCCGCCAGGACATGCGCAAGGAAACCTACGCGCTCTTTGATTTCATCCTCCGCGAGGGCAGGCCTCTCGAGGAACTCATCTCCGCCCGATACTCCTTCCTCAACGAACGCCTCGCGGACTTCTACGGAATCGATGGAGTGAAAGGAGAGGAATTCGTCCCCGTGGATCTAACGGAACACCCCGAGCGCGGAGGCCTGCTCACCCAGGGCACCTTCCTTATCGTCACTTCCAATCCCACCCGCACCTCGCCCGTCAAACGCGGCCTCTTCGTGCTGGACAACCTCCTCGGCACCCCTCCCCCGCCCGCCCCGCCCAACGTCCCGCTGCTCGAAGCCTCGGAAAAACCTGGCAAGGAGGGCAAGCCAACCATGCGCGAGATGATGGAAATCCACCGCAAGGACCCCGATTGCAAAGGCTGCCACGCCCGTATGGACCCGATCGGCCTCGGTCTGGAAAACTTCGATGCCATCGGCCGTTTCCGTAATAATGAGAACGGCAAATCCATCGACAGCGCTGGCAAGCTCATCACCGGGGAGAAATTCTCCAACGTCGCAGCTCTGAAAGACATCCTCGCGGAAGGCCGCAAGCGCGATCTCTACCGCACCATTTCCGAGAAACTACTCACCTACGCCATCGGTCGCGGAGTTGAATACTACGATTCCGTCACCGTCCAGCAGCTCGTCGATCACCTCGAGAAAAACGACGGCAAGCTCGTCGAGCTCATTCACGCCATCACCACCTCCGCACCTTTCCAGAAGCGGCGGGGGGACGAGTGAGGGAAATCCGGTTGCGGCATCCGGATACCCGTCCATCTTGCCGGGTATGACACCTCTCATCTCATTGAAAAACGGCGGAACCATCCCGGCCATTGGCCTCGGGACTTGGAAATCGGAAAAAGGCGAGGTCGGCGCCGCCATACTCAGTGCGATCAAGTCCGGCTACCGCCATTTCGACTGCGCCCCCATCTACGGCAATGAGAAGGAAATCGGAGAGGCGTTTTCCAAAGCCTTTTCCGAGGAACTGGTGAAACGGGAGGAGATTTTCGTCACCTCCAAGCTCTGGTGCGACAAGCACGAGCGCCAGCATGTCATCCCCGCACTCCAACAGACACTGGCGGATCTCCAGCTCGACTACATGGATCTCTACCTCGTCCACTGGCCCATCGCCCTGAAACACGGCACCGTCTTTCCGGAAAATGCCGGGGATTTCCTCAAACCCACCGAAGCCCCTGTGACAGAGACGTGGAAAGCCATGGAGGAAGCGCGCAACCAAGGTCTCGCACGCTACATCGGAGTCTCAAACTTCAGTCCGGCACGACTGGAAAATCTGGTTTCAGCCGCCGAACACCCGCCGGAGGTGAACCAGGTGGAGTGCCATCCGTTTCTCGCCCAAAAGGAACTGCTTTCAGTATGCAAAAAACATGGGATCGCTCTTACCGCCTACTGCCCCCTCGGATCCGGAAAGGAAAAAAGTGACGACATCCCCGACATTTTCAAAAACGAAACGCTGGCAAGGATCTCGAAAGCACACATCGCCTCCCCCGCGCAAATCGCACTCGCATGGGCCGTGGGCCGCGGCACCGCCGCTATCCCGAAATCGACTGATCCGGATCGCCAAAAGGAAAACCTCGCGGCAGGAGAAATTTCCCTCACCCCGCAGGAGATGATGGAAATCGATCTTTTGGACCGCGGCTTCCGATACATCGACGGATCAATCTGGACCGAAGACGGCTCCCCCTACAGCCAGGAATGGCTATGGGAAGGCGGAGCGGTTTCCTGACCTGATTCGGCGGCATGACGAAGTGGTGGCAATAAGCTGGTGTCAGTAGTAACTTTCAAGGCGATGAAATTCACAATCCTGCTCACATCCCTTACCCTTTGCTGTGTCAATGCGGCGGAGATCTTTCCCGGAGGCAAAGGCGTTTCCGGAAACGTCGAGGAACGCCGGGCTTCCGCTACCGGCAAAAAGATGGACAGCTTCCGAACCATGGCCGGGCGGGTTTACCGCGATGTGATGATCACGGAAATCACCGACGGTGGCATCTCGTTCACGCACGAGGATGGCGCGGCGAGACTCCGTTTCGAGAATCTCAACCCGGAGCAGCGCCGCTATTTTGGGATCGAGGAGGACGATGCGCAAGCAGTCTATGGCAAGGAACGGATGGAAAGGATCGCCTATGAGGCGAAGGTCGAGCAACGGGAGGAAGAGCGGCGCGAATTGGCTGAGAAGAAAGCTGCGGAGCGCGCCGAAGCCCGCCGAGTGGCTTTTGGGAAAGCAGAGAAAGCGGAAGCCGAGCGCACGGTTGCCGCGGCCAGCCAACCCGCTGCCGAAATCCCGCTCCGCCCCACCATCAAACGCGTGGACAGTGGCGGCAGATCCTCGCGTCGCCACAGTTCCCACAACACTTCATACGGAGGCTACAGCTATCCCGTCCGCCACTATTACAGTCCCGTCTTCAGATATGGTGGGAGTTATTGCCGACCCGGCTTCGGCACGGCTTTTCATTTCTCCGTAAGATGAGGGTCTGATGCGACCTGGAAAGCATGATCACCCCGTGAACTCAAATCCTTCAAAATCCAATCCTTCAAAATCCCAGACAAAAAGAAGAATCCGCTCTTGTCACTTAGCCTGCAGATGATAGAAAGGGGGCATGAGCAGCAAGCGATTCCTTTGCCCGTGGGTTGGTTCGGAGACGAAACCGGCGATTTACCACTGCGTTTCGCGGGTGGTGGATCGGCGTTTTGTGTTGGGGGACGAGGAGCGGGAGTGTTTCCGGATGTTCATGCGGATGTACGAGAAATTCTCCGGGTGCCGGGTTCTTTCCTATTGCGTGATGTCGAACCACTTCCACATCCTGCTGGAAGTGCCGCCGAAGCGGGAGGATTTCTCGTTGAGCGACGGGGAACTTCTGGAGCGGCTGCATTGTATCAACGGCAAGGTGTTCGTGGCGACGGTGGGACAGGAACTGGCGCGCGCCCGGGCGGATGATAACGAAGAATGGGCTGCGGAAATCCATGCCCGTTTCACTTACCGGATGTATGATCTGAGCGAGTTCATGAAAACGGTCCTGCAGCGGTTCACCCGGTGGTTCAACCGCAAGCACGAACGCAGCGGAACTCTCTGGGAGGCCCGATATACCAGTGTCATCGTGGAAAGCGGGATAGCGGCACGGACGATGGCGGCGTACATCGACCTGAATCCGGTGCGTGCGGGAATGGTTTCCGATCCGGCGGATTACCGTTGGTGCAGCTACGGTGAGGCAGTTGGAGGCGGGAAAAAAGGCAATGGGAAAAAGGCGCGGGAGGGGCTGGTGAGGGCATGCCTCTTCCATAAGGATGGAGGATTCGACGCAGGGAAATGGAAGGAAGTCGCCAGTATTTACCGGAGGCTGATGGGGATGGCTTTGGAGAGGAAACCTTCACTCTCCAAGGTGCAAACGTCCTACGCCGGGGCTGCGCCGGACGGGTCAGCAGTGGGAATTGACGGGACGGCGGGGATGAACGACGCGGAGTTTCTGGGAAGTGGAGGATCAGGGTCCGCACTCCTTCCCGAGCTTTCGATGGCGAAGATGCTGCGGTGCCGGGTGCGGTATTTCACTGACGGGGCGGTAATCGGCAGCAAGGAATTTGTGAACGAGGCGTTCGCCGCGGCGAGGGAGCGGTTTTCCGAGCGAAGAAAAGACGGGGCGAGGAAACTGAGAGGAACGGGAGCGGCGGCGGCGGGAACTCTGTGGAGCATTCGCGACTTGCGCGTGCGGATTGGATGATTCCGGTTCCAGGCAGCAGTCCACGAGTGAGGCAAACAAAAGAAACCCGCCCGGCATCCGGGCGGATTGTGGATTCGCAGAGTCCGGATTAAGGGATTGCTTTTTCAATAAGGGCGGAGCCGCACCTTTGAGATTGCGGGTGTTACACTCCTCCTGTGACGGGAACCGGGCAATTCGATTCGGAATACAAGCCTGCAATGCACGATGCAGTGAAATATTCTCCTGGGTTTGGCGGGCATTCAAACCACCTGGCCGATCCCGACCAAATCCGCGCAACTAAGCGATCATCCCGCCGTAGGCTTCAGGTGTGAGCAGACCTGTGATCTGTTCCGGATTAGAAATCTTGATTTTGAAAATCCAGCCCGCGCCATAGGGGTCGGTGTTGACGAGCGATGGATCGCCCTCCACAGCGGGATTCACCTCGACGACTTCGCCGGAGAGCGGAGAGTAGATATCGGAAGCGGCTTTCACGGACTCGACGACGGCGGTCGGGTCACCGGCATCCACTTTCTTACCCAGTGCGGGAAGCTCGACGAACACGACATCGGTCAGCTCCGCCTGGGCGTGGTCAGAAATGCCGACGGTCACAGTCCCGCCCTCCACGCGCGCCCATTCGTGGGAGGATTGGAAAAGAAGGTCTGCGGGGATTTGGGATGCGCTCATGCGGATGATCTGTGGGCTATTTCGGTTTTTTTAGGAAGGGTTTTTTCACCGTGAGGGCCTTGAACTGACGACCCCGCACGTCGATAAGAAGCGACGTGCCGGGTTTGGAAAATTTCGCGGGGAGGTAGGCCATGGCGATGCCTTTGCCGAGGGTTGGGGAGAGGACTCCGCTGGAGAGTTCGCCGATGGTTTCGCCATCCGCGCTGAGGACGGGGTAGTGCGGGCGTGGCGGCGGGGCTTTATCGATCACCTCGATGGCGGTGAGTATTTTCTCCGGCCCATTCGCTTTTTGGGAAAGGAGAGTTGCCCTGCCTATGAAGTCCGGCTTTTCCAGATCGCAGAAAAAACCGAGTCCGGCCTCGATGGGCGAGCGCTCCGGGGAGAGGTCGTTTCCGTTGAGCGGGTAACACATTTCCAGGCGGAGGGTATCGCGTGCGCCGAGGCCGCAGGGAATGGCACCGGCGGAGATGGCGGATTCGAAGAGGATGGGACCGAATGCGGCGGGACAGAAAAGCTCGTAACCGTCCTCGCCGGTATAGCCGGTGCGGCAGACGATCTCCCCAGCCGGGGTTTTCGAAATCCCGTTGCGCGGAGGGAGGGTCTCGGAAGGGAAAAGCTTTTTGAAAATCTCCGCCGAGTCCGGCCCCTGGATGGCGAGACCGGCCCAATCGTCCGATTCGTTCCGGAGGGTGACCCCGTCCGCGAGGTGTTTCCCCATCCATGCGAAATCCTCGGGGATCATGGACGCGTTGACGATGAGGAGGGTCTCGCTTTCGGAAATCCGGTAGGCGATGAGGTCGTCGATGACCCCGCCGCTTTCGTTCAACATGAGGGTGTATTGGCCCTGGCCGGGGGAGAGTTTGGAAAGGTTGTTGGTCAGCAGGCCATCGAGCCAGGCGAGGTGGCTTTCACCGGTCGCGAAGACCTGGCCCATGTGGGAGATGTCGAAAACGCCCGCGCTGTTCCTGACCGCGGCATGCTCGCTGAGGATGGAGGTGTATTGCACCGGCATGACCCAGCCGCCGAAAGGAATCAGTCTGGCACCGAGCGCGAGGTGGGCGGCTTCAAGCGGTGAATGGAGGACGGTATCGGACACGGGGGAAAGACTGCGCCGGGCGGGCGAAGTCTCAAGGGTAAAAGTTGGAGATAGACTCCGGAAACCAGACTCCAGAAACCAGACTCTGGACTCTGGACTCTGAAAATTTTCAACTTTTCAGCATTTACCGACCCCGCCAGGTGAGCAACGCTCCGCCGATGGTTTTTCTGGACAAATGGGAGAGGAAGCTGGGCTGGATCTCGTTTCCGGGATTGCTCAGGTATTACGCGATGTTCCATGTTCTGGTCTTCACGCTGCAGTTCATCAATCCGGCGATCCGCGAAATGCTGGATTTCGATCGCGCGAAGATACTTTCCGGAGAAATCTGGCGCGCGGTGACTTTCGTTTTCGTGAACGTGCGCTTCAGCGGCGTGAGTCCGCTGGTGTTCCTGTTCCTGTTCATGATGGTGATGATTGCTTTCATGATCAGCGACGCGCTGGAGGCCGCATGGGGCGTGTTCCGCTGCACGCTGTTTTACTTTGTCGGCTTCCTTGGCCTGCTGGCGGGAAATTTCCTTTACGTGAATCCTCCGGAGGGAAGCGGATTTTTCATCTACGTCTCCGCGTTCTTCGCCTTTGCGACATTGTTCCCGCGGCAGGAGTTTCTGATGTTCTTTGTCATCCCGGTGCAAGTACGCTGGATGGCCGTCCTCCTCGCAGTGGTCATGGCAGTGGGTGTTTTGTCGCAGCCGGCTTATCTTGGCTTTTTCGCGCTTGGCTTTGGAAACTACCTGCTCTGGGCAGGAATTCCCGCCTTGCGGAGCCAGCGGCCGCGGGTGGACACCTCACGGCAAAAGAGTAAATTCGTGAAAAAATCCGAGACCCGCGACGTTGCGTTCCACCGCTGCGGAAAGTGCGACAGAACCGAGCTTTCCGATCCCGAACTGGAGTTCCGCATGGCCGATGACAGCAAGGAATATTGCGGCGATCATCTGCCGGATTGAAATTTTGCTTTTCCTAAGCGCCGATATGTTCAAATTAGCGGCTCGTATGGTTAAGTATATTGGCATCGCCGCTCTCGTCCTACTGCTGGCAGGCAGTTGGTTCATGTTTTACAAGAGCGGGGACGAGGCCAGGGATCTCGCGAAGCAAGTGGATCAACTGATCGATCTGGGGGATCCGGATGAGAAAGCTCCGGAGCTGAAAGTGAGGATGCACAGCCTTGAGGGGCAGCGGACCTTCAACGGCATCCTGCTGGTCTTCCTCAGCGCCGGACTGACCGGGATCGTTTTCGTCACCTGGCTGCTGCCTATGTTCGCACAGAAACTCACCCACGCAGTTTACGACAGCGGCGAGGAGGTGGAGCGCGATCCTTTCCACGACGCGCGGGTGTTCATGGCGCAGGGCGAGTGGGAGGCCGCGATCGCTTCCTTCCGCGAGGCGGCGCAGCTCGATCCGCTCAACCGGATGCCCTATGTGGAAATCGCGAAAATCCAGAAGCAGCATCTCGAAGATCCGGCTGCCGCGATCGAAACATTGCGCGAGGCCATCGAAGGGCAGGAATGGGAACCGAACGACGCGGCTTTCCTGATGTTCCGTCTGGCGGAGATTTACGATGACTCCACCGGGGACCGGGCGGCGGCCGTGGCGCTTATGGAACAGGTGATCGAGCAGTTTCCCGAGTCCCGCCACTCCGCGAACGCGCGGACGAAGCTTCACGAATGGGGCATGGCATAAACCGGAATGGCTGCGGCGCTCAAAGGTTTTTGGGTGAAGCGGCCGCTGTTCGTACTGGCCGCCGGAAGCGTGGCCGTGCTCGGGCTGGACGCATGGCGGGCGGATCTCGTCTGGGTGGGGCTTCTCGGTTTTTCGCTGGCGGTGTGGTTCCGGGGAAATTGGAAGAGCGCGCTGGTGGCGGCGGTTCTCGCCGGTTCCCTGGTCGCAAGCACCCGCTGGCATGATGCCCGCCAGGCTGCCGACGAGGCGCGTTTCGGCGCCCTGGATCTGATGGAGATCGAGGCTCGACTGGTTGAGGACGCGGTGGGAAGCGAAGGCGTGTGGAGTGCCGATGCCAGGTTGCGCGGGGAAGGAATGGATGGGAAAAAGATCCGCTGGACAGGAACCGGCGAGCCGCCTCCCGCAGGCACGGAGCTTCGCTCGGCAGGCGTTTTCCGCCCACTTTCCGCAGAGCGGAACCCCGGCACGCTCGACCGCAGGGAAAGGATGCGGTCCGAAGGAGTGGTCGCCGTTTTCCATGCGAACGAAATGCGCGGCAGGATGTGGATCGGTCCCTTTTCCAAGAGGGCGGCGGAGATAAAACAGGGTTTCCGGGAGGCGATTGTCGATGGACTGGATGAGGGCGGGATGCCATCGAAAGTGATACTCGCGGTGGTGCTCGGGGAGCGATCACCGGACTCGATGGAGCTGGTGAGGAGTTTCCGCGATAGCGGGACACTGCATGTGTTCTCGGTAAGCGGGATGCATGTGGCGATGATGGGGCTGATGGCGTGGTTCGTTCTGAAATGGGCGGGCGTGCCCCGGAGTGTCGCGGTGCCGATACTCATCGCGGCGATGTTCGGATACGTATGGCTTGCGGGAAACGGCCCGGCGGCGTTGCGTGCGGCCTGGATGGGCGGCGTGTTCCTTTGGGCATTCGTCCTGCGGCGGAGAACGGATCTTCTCAACGCGCTCGGTGCCGTGCTGCTGATGTTTCTCATCTGGGACCCGCGCATGATACGGATGCCGGGTGTGCAGCTTTCCTACGGTGTGGTTGCGGCCATCGGTCTCGGCACGATGCTGGCGCGGCGCTGCTTCGAGTGGATCGCGGAGGAGGAAAAGTTTCTGCCGAAGAGCGAAATGACATGGTGGCAGCGGAGCTGGCTGCGGATGCGGCAGAATCTCGCCAAAGGCTTGGCCGTTTCGTTGGCGGCGTCGGTCGGCTCCACGCCTCTGAGCATGTTCCACTTCGGCATCGTCACGCCGGTCTCCGTGGTCGCGACGGTGGTGCTGGTGCTCATCATCCATTTCGTCCTCGGCGCGGCCCTCCTCTCGGCGATTCTGCATCCCGTTTCCAGAACCGCATCCGTAAGTTTGAACCAGGTGAACGCGGTCGCGGCGAACATTTGTGCGGACACTGCGGAAGTTTTCTCGAAAATCCCCGGCGCGTGGGCCCAGACACGTTTCCCCCACGAGGAATGCCTCGTGATCTACGATCTGGATTACGGAGCCGCAGCAGCCTGTTTCGCGTCAACTACTAGGAACGCCGTAATGATCGACTCCGGCGGGAATTACAACATGGAGCGTGAGGTCGGCCCCTCGCTCAGGCAACTTGGAATCAATCCGGATTCCGTCATTTTCACCCACGCGGACGCCGGCCATGTCGCGGGAATAAAGGAGATCCGGGAGATGTTCCCCATCCGCCAGGTCGTGTTGGGCGCGGACAAAGCCAACGGATCGTTAGCGGATGAATGGGACGCGCTCCCTGCCGGGGAAATGAAAATCCTCAAGCCGCGGGTCGGCGATTTTCTGGACTTCGGAAACGGAGCGAGAGCGGAAGTCCTGCTCTCTCCGCACGATGGAGCCATCGGTTCCCTCGCGGACGACCGGATCCTGATCCTGATGCTCCACTGGCAGGGGTGGAAAATCCTCTGGCTCGGCGACGCCGGCCGCCTCAGCGAGCAGGCACTCGTCGAATCCGGCGCGGATCTGAAAGCGGATGTCATCGTCGCCGGTTCCCATGAAAGCGATCTGAGCCTGACCGATTCGCTCCTCTCCGCCGTCGATCCGCAGGGGCTGATCCTGCCGCGTCCGCCGGGCAGCGAGGTCGATGGCTACCGCGAATCCCAACGCAAGAAATGGAAGCACCGGAAGTTCGCAATCATCGACCAGAAGGACACCGGCGGCCTGACCGTGACGATCTCATCGGACGGGACGATGCTGTTTTCCGGATACCTGGACGGCTCCGAAGTGAGGATCGGGAAAAAGTGAGAGGCACTTTCGCCCCGAACTATTCCTTCCGGCACCTGATCCGGTGCATCCCCTTCCCCTCCGCCTCCCATTGGATCTGGAAATCTGTTTTCGGATGGAAAAACGAATCCTCCTCCCACGGCAGGATCTCGAACAGAGCGCTTTCGTGGATTCTCTCGCAGGCATATAGGAAATATTCCTCGTGATCCGTCATGAAAAGGAACTCGCCGCCCGGCTCCAGCGCTGCTTTCACCGCGCCGAGAAACGGCACCTGCACCAGCCGCCGCCTGTGGTGCCTCACTTTCGGCCATGGATCGGGGCAGAGCAGATGGACGCGGGAAACGGACTCCGGTGGCAGCAGCCACTCGACCACGTATTTGCTGTCCAGCCGCAGGATGCGCGCGTTATCCAGCCCCGCCCTCGCGATCTTTTTCCCCACCTTCTTGCAGCGCCCCAGCAACCTCTCCACCCCCAGGAAATCCCGCTCCGGATGCCCCGCCGCCAGATCCCTCAGGAACGATCCGTCCCCGCAACCCAGATCCACCTCCAGCGGCCTCCCCTCCCGCAGCAGCTCCCTCGCCTCCAGCCGCCGGAAATAATGCGGCGGGACGAATTCCTTCTCGGAGAAGGGCGGGCGGGGCAGGACGTTCATGGGGGAAATTTTCAAATTTCAAAACTCAACTTTCAAAGTCCGACAGGAGGACTGAACCGCCAAGACGCAAAGCTGGAGAAAACAGACCGATGGGCAAGTAAAACCTGTCTTCCGGCACAAGCGCCGCCGGGTTGAACGGGCGGACTATTCTGAGTTGAAAATCCTTCGCAGGGGTTTCCGAATAAAACTTCGCGCGTGGCATCCGCCGCGCTAGGTGACAGGAAGCATGTCGCCACTTGTTCACATGACTCTCATCCTTGCCCTTGGTGTCGCGGCCCAGCGGATCGCTTGGAAATTCAGACTGCCATCGATTCTTCTGCTGTTGGGGTTCGGGTTCGGACTGGGGCAGTTCTCGGGGGTGCGGATCGATGATTTCCTGGCACCGGGGGACGGGCACACGAGTCCGCTGCTGTCCGCGGTGGGGCTGTTCGTGGCGATCATCCTGTTCGAGGGCGGGCTGACTTTGAAATTTTCCGAACCCAAGGTCTCGGGTATGCCGATCCCTGCGGCTTTGCATGGAGACCTATCCGGGATGCATCGTGATGTTCCTGGAGGATTCCAAGGGGCTGCGGCCCGCGCCGACGGATCTGGAAAGGGTGGCGACGGGAACCAACGTGTATGCGCTGATCCCCCATGACGAGCTGCCTGCCGCGCTGTGATCAGTTCCCGATCTTACGGTTGCGGCGGCGCTGGACCGGGGGACCGAGTTCCTCGGGCAGGGGGTCGCCACTGAGTTCGGAAAGTTCCTGGCGCAGGGCGGTGTCAGCGGTGACCAGCGCGGTATGGGCGGCGATGACAGTCTCGTATCTGGCTGTCAGATCGCCGCGGCTGCCGATGGCGCGGGTGAGGGTGCGCAGGGCGGTGGTCAGGTCTCTTCCCTTCGAGATGAGATCGCGGTCGCGGATGCCGGTGTAGCGTTCCAGCAGGTCCACATCGGCGCGGATGCTCTCGTAGAGAACTTCCAACTGCGTGAGGGTCTTGGGATCAATGGCGATGAGGTTGATTCCGGCGGCGGCATGAATGGGATCCACGGCGCGCCAGATTTCGGCGGCGAGCATCTTTTTCGCAAGGATCCGGGGGCGCTCGCCGGCACCCTGGATGGCCAGGAGCTTGGCGGAAAGGTGGTATGGTGCCTCGGCGGCGATCTCGAGCAGGCGTTGGCGGACGAATCGGTTGGCTAGATAGCTGCCAGTGGGGTTGTCGGCGGCCTTGTCCCGGATCTCAGCGAACTTGGCGAAGGTGGCGGCTTGTTTTTCCGAATGGACTTTGGCGCAAAGTGCGATGAATTCCGCCGGAGTGGATGCGGCCACGACTTCGTATTTCAAAAAAAACTCAGGCATCTCGATGGCGAGAAGGGAGGTGAAGTAGGGTTCCGCGGAGGCGGGGACGACGAGCTTTCCGCCCGGGCCCTCGGCAAGCACGTGTAGGAGCCTAAGGAAGTAATCCGGAAGCACAAGCTGGTGGGTCTCGTCGAGCTCCGCAAGCACTGTGGCTCCGGGTTCGATCCCCGTGAGGGCGGCGTTGGCCAGGATGAATCCCGGTCCGGTGAGGTTGGCGAGATTTTTCACGAACGGGTATGTCCGGTCCTCACCCGTGAGCAGGGAGATGCCGCCTGTCTCTGGCAGGCGCCCATGGATCGCGGTGAGGGCGGCGAGGATGGGCTCGGCGACGAAGCGCGAGACTTTTATTTCTTCCCCTAGGGTGCAGGGTATGTTCAGGGCGAAGGCCGCCACCGCCTCATCATCCTCATCCCCCTTGACGGCAATGACGGCCTTGTCGGCCTTCATGCTGACGGGGGTGTTCAGCAGGAACCAGGAGCCGGTCTTCACGTCATATTGGTATAGAACGGTGCTGAGAGTTGCCTGGGCGAGCCGGATTTCCACCTTACCACCGGCGGCAGGCTCAGGCATGTCAGGCTCGATGTCAGCGAAAGGATCGGTGGGATCGCTTTTCACCAAGGCCTTTTCCTCAAACTCCGGCAGGGGCGCAATCCAGTCATCCCACTTGCCGCGCTCCGGGGACTCGCGCAGTGCGAGCGCGGAAGGGTGGCCGGGATCGAGCACGGAGGCGGCGTCCCCGATGGAGTCCGCAAGAAGATTCCCGTCGGAGCCGGCCTCGGGGGTGGCCAGCCAGCCATGGAACTGCCAGATCCGGGCTTTGGCGCGTGTGAGCTTCCCGGGCTGGGGAGCGGGAAGGGATTTCCCCTCACCCAGGGTGGCGAGATTGTCGCGGGCCGTGGTGTTGGCGGGATCGAGAGCGAGCGCAAGCGCGAGCGACTGGGCTGCGGCGCGGCGCTGTTCAGCGGATTTCAAAGGCTCGCTCTGGGTAAGCAGGGTCAGGCTGGAGGAAAGAGTGACCATGGAGTCCGTATCGATTGGCAGTTGGTCCCTGCGGAAAGGGGGATTTTCCTCGGCCGGCGGGACGAAGGGAGCGGCCCAGCCAACCGAGGAGAGCAGGAGGATAAGGAAACCTCTGGAAATATGCGGGAAAGTCTGGCTCATGGTGCTGATGGTGAACTTCTCATTTTTACGGAAGGTAACAAGAGAACATTGCAGAACGGCTGATATTCCTGCAAGGCTGCGGCCATGGCAGATCATGAAATCGAGATGGTGACGCGGGAGGAAGTGATGTTTTTCGATACCGATTGCGGGGGCGTGGTCCACAATCTGGCCTACCTTAGAATGATCGAAACCTGCCGGACCCGGCTCGCAGCCAAGCTGGGAATGGATCTGAGGGAAATGTCCGTGAGCCGCGTTTTTCCCGTCCTGACCCGTACGGAGGTCGATTACCGCCGCCCCGCGAAGCTGGGCGACTGGCTTGAGATCCGGGGGAAACTTGGCGAAGTGGGTAGCGCGAGATTCTGGTGCGAGTTCGAGATCAGGAGAGAGCCGGACGGCGAACTGATGGTGACCGCGAAGCAGGCGCTGGCTCTTGTGAAAATGCCGGAGGGCAAGCCGGTGAGGCTGAATTTCAAAGTCTGAGGCGGTCGCTCAGTCATCGACGACCATCTCCGCAGGCTTCCAGGTGATTTCCGGAAAGCTCATGTCGAGCTTTTTCAAGGTATCGACCATGATGCGGGCGACAACGAGGTTCCGGTACCATTTGCGGTTGGCGGGCACGACGTACCACGGGGCGTATCCGGTGGAGGTTTTACCTAACAGATCCTCATAGGTCTCCATGAAGTCATTCCACAGAGCGCGGTCCTTCAGGTCGTCTGGATTGAATTTCCAGTGCTTGTCGGGATTGATCAGGCGGGACTCGAGGCGTTCCTTCTGCTCTTCCTTGGAGATGTGAAGATAGATTTTCACGATGGTCGTGCCCTCTTCCGCGAGCATGCGCTCGAATTCCACGACATGCCGGAAGCGCTGTTTCCAGACTTTTTCAGGGAAAATCTTCTTCACCCTCACCGCGATGATGTCCTCGTAGTGGCTGCGGTTGAAGATGACGAGCTGGCCGTTGCGCGGGACTTTCTCGTGGACTCTCCAGAGGAAATCACGGGCCAGTTCCTCGTCATTCGGCTTTTTGAAAGGACGCACGATGATACCCTGTGGATCGATGCGTGAGAAAACATGCTTGATGCATCCGTCCTTCCCGCCGGTGTCCATCGCTTGCATCACCACCAGGATGCGGTGCTTGTTCTGGGCGTAGAGGAGCTTCTGCAGATGCTGCAGCTCCTCCTGCAGCTTGTCGAAGGCCCTGAGGCTTTCCTCCTTGCCGCCCTTCTCGAAGAGCTCGCGCTCGCTAGAATCGATTTTCCCGAGATCCACTTTCGATCCGGGTTTCACCAAATATTTCTCCAAGGCTCCGCTAACAGGCATGGTCTCTTATCACCTCCCAGAGGCGATGTGACAAGCCCAGTCTCGCGTTCCATCAGTTCCGTCACAATATTCCGCATTGTAAAAGCCTGCCGCCGGGGCTGACATAGGGAATGGTGCCTGTCCGGAAAAAAACGATCCTCCCTCCCTCAGATCCCTCGACGCTCGCCACCGCCCTGCACATTGGCGCCAGCTCCGTCTCAATGATCATCGCGGAGCGGGAGAAGAACGGCGCGCTGACCCCCATCGATTTCCTGGAGCAGCCCGCACCGCTGGCCCAGGACGTGTTCGGTGGAAACGTCGTTTCCAACACGACCACCGAACGCATCGTATCCATCATCCGGGGCTATCAGGAAACGCTCGCGGAACTCGGCCTCGACCCGCATAATTTCACCCGCGCCGTCGCCACCAACGTGCTGCATGAGGCCACCAACCACGAGGCCGTCCTCAACCGCATCCGGATCGCCTGCGGCCTGCCCATATCCATGATCGATGACGGTGAAATGACCCGTCTGATTTATCTCAAAACCCGCCGCCGCATCCAGCACCTCCCCGCGATGAGCCAGCGCACCGCCCTTGTCGTCCACGTCGGCCCCGGCAACACCCGCGCGCTCCTTTTCCAGGAGGGACTCATCACCCGCTACACCAGCTATCGCATGGGCACGCACCGCACGCGCGAGGCCGTCGAGGCATCCCACGCCGAGGGGCCTTCCCTGCTGCGCGTCATCCGCGAGCACGCCTCGGGAAATCTCGGCCAGCTCCGTTTCGATTTCTCCGACGTCTCCATCGACGGTCTCGTCCTCATCGGTTACGAGATCCAGTCGGTCGCCAGCTACGTCACGAAAAACAACGAGGCCGCCTCTCTGAAACGCTTCCGGGAGTTCACCCAGGAAACCGCCGCCCTCTCCGACCTCGAGGCCGTGAAACGCTTCCAACTCGATTACCAGACCGCCGAGGCTCTCGTCCCCGCTCTGGAAATCAATCTCGCCATCGCCGAGACCCTTAACCTCAAGGAAGTCCACATCCCCGTCTCCGAGTATGAGCAAGGCCTCCTCCACGATCTGCTCGCCTCCCGCGAACTCACCGACACCTTCGCCGTGGAAGTCCTCCGCTCCGCCCGCATCCTTTCGGAAAAATACCAGTCCGACGCCAGCCACGGCGAGCACGTCGGGAAGCTTTGCGAGCATTTTCTGAAAAACCTCCAGGACCTCCACCACCTCACCGAGCATGACGCCCTCCTGCTTCAGGTCGCCGCAATCCTCCATGAGGTCGGCACCTACGTCAGCCCCCGCGCCCACCACAAGCACTCCGAATACATCATCCAGAACTCGGAAATCTTCGGCCTCGACCGCCTCGATGTCACCACCGTCGCCCTCGTCTCCCGCTACCACCGCCACTCCGGTCCGCGGCTCGACCATCCGACCTACGCCGCCCTCTCCGTCGATGACCGCATCCGCGTCTGCAAGCTCGCCGCCATCCTCCGCGTCGCGGACGCCCTCGAACGCACCCACGCCCAGCGCGTCGCGAAAATCGAAATCACCCGCACCTCTAACAAACTCCGCATCCGTCTCCCCGGCCTCGAGGACGCCGCCGTCGAACGCCTCGCGATGGACTCCAAAGCCGACCTCTTCGAGCAAGTCTTCGGCCTCACAGTCGTCATCGAGGAGGATAACTGACCTTGTAAAACCGTCCGTTTCCCCTACAACTAAAGTATGACAGCATCTGTGAAACATCTTGTGGAGGAAGCCCTTCGCCTCGCCCCTGAGGAACGCGAGGAACTCGTCGAAACCCTCCTCAGCTACAGCGAGCCTGACCAGGAATGGACGGACGCATGGGTCTCGGAATGCGAACGTCGCTTGGAAGATGTGCGTTCAGGGAAATGCAAGCTGCTACCTGCGGAAGATGCACATCTCCGGATTCGCCAGGCTCTTTCGGAGATCCGGTGGATACCGAGTTCCATGACGAGGCACTGGTGGAATATCACTCGTCCGCCCTTTATTCCGAAAACGTCTTCGGACTCGGTGAAGAATTCGTCCAATCCATGGAGCGTGCCATTGTGGAAATTTCCTCCGGTCCTATTCGTTACAAAAAAGCGGGGAAGCACCTGCACGACTACCGCCTGAATCGTTTTCCATACCACCTCTTCCATTACCGCGCCCCCGGCTCCGGACTCGTCACCATCCTCGCGGCCGCCCACAGCTCCCGCCGCCCCGACTACTGGAAATCCCGCATCTGAATTCTTCCCCTGATCACTGCTCACGGATCACTTTCCACCTCTTCCCATGCCCCAATACCACAACCGCGAACTCTCCTGGCTCGAATTCAACCAGCGCGTCCTCGACCAGGCGCTCAAGGACACCATGCCCCTGCTGGAGCGCGTGAAATTCCTCGCCATCTCCGCATCGAACCTCGATGAGTTTTTCCAAGTCCGCGTCGGCTCCCTCATGCTTCAGAAACGCAGCGGCAGGAAAACCCGGGACAACTCCGGCTACACCCCGGTGCGGAACCTCGCCGCCATCCGCGAGCGGGTGCTGAAAATGAACGCGGACCAATACGCACTCCTCAACCAGATCCTCATTCCCGCCCTCGCCGAAAAGGGCATCGTCCTCATTGCCGCACACCAGCTCACCGATTCCCAGCGCGCCCAGACGGCCATCGTCTTCGAGGACAACATCTCCCCGCTCCTAACCCCCCTCGCAGTTGATGAGAACAGCACTCCGCCCACCGTCCCCGCCCTCAACATCGTCGTCGCCTGCCGCCTCCAGGATCCCGCTGACAAGTCCACCCGCCACGTCCTCATTCCCATCCCGGAAAATCTCCCCCGCCGCATCAGCATCACCACCGAGGACGATACCACCGCCTTCATCCTCATCCAGAACCTCGTCGCCCTCCACGCGAACCGCCTCTTCCCCGGAGAAAACATCACCGCCTCCACCGCCTTCCGCGTCACCCGCAATGGCGATATCGCCGTGGAGGAAGAGGACGCCACCGACCTGGCCGATGAAATGGAGGACGTCCTCACCGCCCGCCGCTTCGCCGATACCGTCCGCTTGGAAATCCGCGATGACGCCCCCCGAGATCTCTCCGCGATGATCAAAACCGTCACCGCCGCCGGCTCTGATGAAATCTACCGCCACGCCGGACCCCTCGGCCTATCATCCTTCATGGAGCTCGCGTTTCTCCCTGATTTCGACCACCTCCGCGACGAGGACTGGCCCGCCCAGAACAGCCCCGCCATCGCTCCCGGCGCGTCCATGTTCGAGACCATCGCCGCGGGCGACGTCCTCCTTTTCCATCCCTACGAATCCTTCGATCCCGTCATCCGCCTCATCGAGGAGGCCGCCGTCGATCCCGATGTCATCGCCATCAAGCAGATCCTCTACCGCACCGCCCGCCAGTCCCGAATCATCGACGCGCTCATCAAGGCTGCGGAAAACGGCAAGCACGTCACCGCCCTGGTCGAGCTCAAGGCCCGCTTCGACGAGGCGCGGAACCTCACCCGCGCCGACGAGCTCCAACGCGCCGGAGCACAGATCGTCTATGGCGTGAAAAACCTCAAAACCCACGCCAAGATCTGCCTCATCCTCCGCCGCGAGTCCGGCCGCATCCGCCGCTACGTCCACCTCGGCACCGGGAACTACAACGAGACCACCTCCCGCCTCTACACGGATCTCTCCTACCTCACCTGCAAGTCCGAGTACGGAAACGACGCCTCCCTCCTTTTCAACGCCGTCACCGGCCGCTCGAAGCTCCTCCGCTTCCAGCGCCTCATCCCCGCCCCCTCCGCAATGAAGCCCCGCCTGCTGGATCTCATCGCCGGGGAAACCGAGCGCGCCCGCCAGGGCCTTCCCGCCAAGATCATCGGCAAGACCAACGCCCTCCAGGATCCGGAAATCATCGCCGCCCTCTACACCGCCTCTGAGGCCGGCGTCGAGATCCTGCTCAACGTCCGCGGCATCTGCTGCCTCATCCCCGGGGAGATATTCTCCAAAAACATCGAGGTAGTCTCCGTCATCGACCGCTACCTCGAGCACGCCCGCCTCTTCTACTTCCACCAGGGCGGCGATCCCCAGGTCTTCATCGCCTCCGCCGACTGGATGACGAGGAACCTGGAGAAACGCGTCGAGCTTATGATCCCCATCGAGGAAAAATCCATCAAGCGCCGTCTCGTCAAAATTCTCGAAACCTATTTCAAAGACAACCAGAACGCCTACCACATCCTCCCCGACGGCACCTCCAAGCCGATCACCGCAAAGAAAGGCGAAAAGCCCTTCCGCGCCCAAGAGCATTTCTACCAACAGGCCAAACGCACCGCCAAAGCCCGCGAGCACGAACGCTCCATGACCTTCGAGCCCCACGTCCCGCAGGAGTGAAAGGAACCGCGATTCAGAAATCGCGTCTGCAACCGCTGCGGAATCCGGGAGTACATTTGCTGAGCCCGCTGTTCTTTCACAGTCCAGGGTTTGCTTCCCATATCCGTTCCGCCAACCCCCGAGGTTCCGCTGCCGCTCCCCGCGGCAGGATCTGTTATCTTCTTAACTATTCTTATTTGTCTTTCTCGTAGCGTGCCAACTTACGCTGAAACTCTGCGAGTTTGTGAGGAGCTACATAGACGTATTCGATCAGTGTACGAAAGAATCCGTCCATCGGCCAAGTGAGCGGAACGGTCACCTTTTGCGCCGTGTGATGAGCACCCGTGTTACCAAGAGTTCGTAGGACTAAAGAAATTTCGACAAGTTTCTCAGGTATCTCTCCACGCTCAGACAGAATCTTTAATCTGGGACGCGCTCCCGCTCACTCGCCAAAGCTATTCATTTGAATTTTTCAGTCGAGACGGAAAATTTACGGGTGGATCTGAGATAATTCTCAGGAGCTTGCGGGTATGTTTCGAAGTCCCTCGCTTTCTTACACTAAGTCGGAACCATTTCCAACTCCACCTTCCCGCCGCCGACTTTGGATCTGGCATGTTCCAGAGTAATCCCCACCACATTTCCCTCGGCATCATAGTCGATGACGGTGTCATCATCGAGGTCGCGGGTTTCCACAACCTCGGAGGCTCGCAGCTCAAGGTAGAGGGTGTCGGTGTCTTCGAAATATTTAGCTTTCATTGTCTTTGAATCTGCGGTCGAAAAACGCGTTGTGAACCGTCTTTGCATCTTCCAGCAGGATAACGCGCAGGAATCGGTTGTCCATCTCTGAGATGTTTCCCCAAAGCCTTATCCGGCCATCGGGCTGCGTTCTACGAGAGGTCGGTGAGGCGATGACCTGTGCGATCCACTCGTCCTTAATTCCCGCCCGATCGGAACGCAGCTTCATGGAGCGGAAACACGCGGTCGTCTTCACATGATGAGCCTTTTTTGAAGCCATCGGATGGCGAGATGATTTTTCCAGTTGCCAAGGAGCGCTCCATGACCTTCGAGCCCCACGTCCCGCAGGAGTGACCCAAATGGAGACGGGGAAATTTGGGAACGTTCAAGACCTGGGACCGCCTTGTTCGACTCTTCTTGTTCTCTTGTAAACGCTCCAGACAAGCCCTCCCAGAAGATACCCGATCCCCGCCGTTAGAATCCAATAGTCCTTGTCACGCAGGATTACGGCACTGCTGGTCACCGCCCCAAGGAGGAACGAGAAAGTGATGCAAATCGGTATGAGAAGCTTCCAGGATTCGATATGGTGCCCTCTGATTCTCATGCCCAAATGAATACCGAAATCAGTAAATATCCCTGTCAGATGGGTCGTCCTCAGAACAACGCCCCGGTAGCGATTGGCGAGCGCGTTCTGGGCACCGCAGACAGCGCTTGCGATGGCAATGGCAGCGAGCTGGTATTCCCAGTGAGCGAAATGCGCGGCCACCAGGCAAGCGCCAAGGGCTGATAGGATCCGCCCGTAAGGCATGGTTATCTCGATGCTTGGATGGTGTAGCAGGAATCCGGAGAGCGTGGCACCTGAGATGAATCCGAGAGTCGCAGTCGCCACACCCAAGATATGAAAGCCATTGCCGCTTCCGAACGTGGACAGACCCGATCCAATCCTGGCAATGTCTCCAGTCAAATGACTCACCGATATCCCCGTGCTTAGGATAAAACCCGTGTTCAGGAAGGACGCGCCGAAAGCCAACAGGCAGCCACCGAGAACGATTTGAGTCGGAGAAAAGGGCCGCATGGTATTACTTGACAACGTTAGAGCAATGGCGCGCCGGTGGAAAGCTCCGAATTTGATTAGAAAGACGGTTCGGGATCCACCGATTCAAATCTGCCTTGTTCATCGAAAGTTAGTCTCACCGAGGTATCCTTGACCAAGGGTGATCAAACTAGTGTGCCATAAATGGCAAAAAGACGGACAGGTTGTCAGGGTAGAGCGGTTTATTAATTTGTGGCAATCCGCCGCAAGGCAGCAACTTCTGATCCCGGAGGGGATCACAGCCAGTAGCCGGGGGCCTAGCGCAGCGACCGCCCCCGGATCGCAATGGAAAGATCACGCGATCCCGGCAGGGATCGAAGCAGGCTTCTGGCATCCCTGCCGGGATGCGATATCCTACCGGACGGAATCCGGGGGGGGCCGCCGCTATCGCTCGACCCCCGGCTACTCTCTGAAATCCCTCCGGGATAAAATTTTCCCGCGATGATCCTGGGGCTCCGTTTCACTTCGCCCCAGGCTGGGATTGCGTCAGGCCTTTGGCCTTGGAGACCGGCAGGATGGCTGAGAGTCGGATGGTGGCTCAGACGCCGCGGAGCTTGCCGGACGCGTCGGCCAGAGAGGAGGTTTTCGCTCCGGCTTTTTCCAGCATGGATAGCCAGAGGGAGCAGAGGGGGGTGCCGGGGTCGAACTGGATGTGCTGGCCGGTCTTGAGCTGGCCATTGGCTTTTCCTGCAAGGACGATGGGGACGTTGTGCGGATCGTGGCTGTTGCCGTCCCGGATGGGGGAGCCGAAGGCGACCATGGAGTGGTCGAGGAGGTTGCCATCGCCTTCTTTGATGGCTTTCATGCGGTCCAGCATGTAGGCGTATTGCTCGATGTGCCAGCGGTTGATTTTTTCATACTGATCGAGCTTGGAGCCGTCATTCGAGTGGTGGGAGAGATCGTGGTGGCCGCCGTTGACGCCCTCGAGGAAGGAGAAATTCCGGCCGGTCACATCGTTTCCAAACATGAAGGTGGAGACGCGGGTGGAATCCGACCAGAAGCCGAGGACGATGAGGTCCATCATGATGCGGGAGTGCTCGCCGTGGTCAAAGCGGGGGAGGGAGGCGAGCTCTTCCTCGCGGGAGGCTTTGCCCATGGCTTTGGAGATGCGTTTGTCAAGCTCGTCCATGTTTTTGGCGATCTCCGGGGAGAGGTTTTCACCGGCGCCGAGGGAGTTGGCTTCGTTCTCGATGCGGCGCTCGACTTCGCGGACGGCATCGAGGTATTGCTCCATTTTCTGGCGGTCGGACTCGCCAAGGGATTTCTGGAGGCGTTTCGCATCGCTGCTGACGAGATCGAGGACGGACTTCTGGTCGGCCGCCTGTTTCTCGCCCATCTTGGAGCGGGTGCGGAAGAGGCGGTCGAAGACGACGCGGGGGTTGATCTCGCAGGGGAGCGGGGAGGTGGGAGTTTTCCAGGAAATGTGGGAGGCGTAGAGGCGGGTGTAGTTGACGTTCGTGTCGATGCCGGTGGCGATGGATTCGGTGCCAAGCTCAAGGGAGGGGAGCTTGCAGGACTGGCCGATTTTCTGCGCGGCGATCTGGTCCATGGAGATGCCGCCGGCGTTGATGTCCGAGCCGGTGGTCTGGGAAATGGTGGTGCCGGTGAGCCAGCCGCCCGTTTTCACGTAGTGGCCGTCTCCCGAGAAGGAGGCTTTGTTTTCCAAGCCCGTAAGGACGAGCAGATCCTCGCGGTGGGCCTCAAGCGGGGAGAGGATGGGGGAGAGCTTGAAGTTTCCGCCGGTGCCTTCGGGTGTCCAGCGGTCGGCGCGGACTCCGTTCGGCATGTAGAGGAGGGCCATGCGGACCGGGAAATCCGAGGCGACTCCGGCCGCCATGAGCGGGCGCATGGCTTCGAGGGCGGGGAGGGCGAGAGTGGCGCCGAGGCCTTTGAGGAAGGTGCGGCGTTCGAGTTGCCAGCGGTTTTTCTGAATGTTCATGGGAAGTGAATGGTGAAAGGGGTTTTTACCGCAGAGGGCACGGAGGACACAGAGGAAGAGGTTTTAGAAAGGAATGAGGAAACCTCAAGGAAATGGCTCTGTGATCTCTGTGTCTGTGGTTGAATCTTTATCTTTTCGCGGAGCGGTTCTGGAAGGGGGCGGAGGCAATGATGGAATGGATGAGGGGGCGGATGCGGAGTTGGTTGTTGCGGAGGCCAGCAACGAGGGCGGAGATGACTGGCTCGTCGTAGTATTCCAGGGAGCGGCCTAGGGAGTATGCTAGCATTTTCCGGGCAATGTTGCGAAGGAAGAGTTCGTCGGCGGAGAGGAGGATTTTTTTGAGTTCGGCGGGAGTGGAGAAGACGATGTCTCCGGGGAGGGTGGCTTTGGAATCGACGGGCTGGCCGTTGGCGTCCTTTTCGCGCCAGCGGCCGATGGCATCGAAGTTTTCCAGACCGAATCCGAGGGGATCGATCTTGGCATGGCAGCCGGCGCATGCCTTCTTCTGGCGGTGGGCTTCGAGTTGCTGGCGGAAGCTTCGACCTTCGGGGGATTTGTCATCGCCGGGGAGGACTCCGGCGTTGGGCGGCGGAGGTGGGGGCGGGGTGCCGAGAAGATTATCCAAGATCCACTTCCCGCGTTTCACGGGGCTGGTGCGGAGCGGGACGGAGGTGGAGACGAGGATGGATGCCTGGCCGATGACCCCACCGCGGTTCCTGTCCGCGAGAGGGATTTTCCGCATCTGGCTGCCGCTGACTCCGGGGATGCCGTAGTGGCGGGCGAGTTCGTCGTTGGCGTAGGTGTAGTCCGCGTCGATGAGGTCGGTGACCGGTTTGTTCTCGCGGACGAGGTGGCCGAAGAACTCGACGGACTCCCGGTACATCGCGGTGCGGAGGCTTGGGGTGAAGGTGGGGAAGCGGGTGGTATCGGGATCGGCGGTTTCGCGGATGGCATCGAAGCCGAGCCATTGGCCGGCGAAGTGACGGGCGAGAGCCTCGGAGCGGGGATCGTTGAGGAGGCGCTCGGTCTGTTGTTTCAGGATTGCGGGATCAGAGAGTTTCCCCTCGGAGGCGAGGCGGAGGAGTTCGCGGTCGGGCGAGGAGGACCAGAGAAAATAGGAGAGGCGGGTGGCGAGCTCGAAATCGGTGATGCGCCAGCTTGGTTTTCCCGGCTGATCGTTTTCGATGCGGAAAAGGAAGGAGGGGTGGAGCAGGAGGGACTGGAGGGGGGCTTTGAGCGCTTCCTCAAAGGGGCGGCCTTCGGAGAGGTTTTTCTCCGCGAGGGCGAGCATGGCCGCGATGTCTTCGTCGCTGGCGTTGCGGCGGAAGGCGAGGCTGGCGTTGTATTTCAGGACGGCTTTCGCGGCCTCCTGCGGGGAGGTTTTTTCCGAAGGGGTGAGGACGAGGAGGCGGGCGATGAGCTTGGGATCGGCATAGGTGTCCCCGATGATCTTTTTGGAGGCGGCGAGGTATTTCTCCATCAGGACGGGCGGGACGAAGAGGGCGTCGCCCACATTGTCGAAGCCCTCGCCACCGGCTCCATCGGCGGGAAAATTCTGGCCGGGATAGAAATCTACGCCGAAGAGATCGCGGACGGTGTAGTTGTATTCGTTGCGGTTGAGGCGGCGGATCGTGGGGCGGCCGGGATTGCGGGGGAAATCGCCTTTTGCGAGCTTTTCCCGGACGGAACCGATCTCGGCGATGAGCTGGGCGCGCTCGGCAGCGGTGGGGAGTTCGTCCTCCGGGACTTCGTCTTTTGGAGGCATCGCGCCGGTCTCGACTTCGTGGGCGATGTTTTCAAGAAAGCGGTGATACTCGAAAGCGTCCTGGGTGGTTTTAAGCTGGGTGACCTGGATTCCTCCCTCCTGGGTCTTTTTCCCGTGGCACTCGTAGCAGAATTTTTTCAGGAGTGGCTGGGCGTGCGTCGAGAAATCGTCCGCACGCGCGGCGATGCTCAGGAGCAGGAATACGGGGAAGAAACGAAGCACGGGCTGGACGGGGAATACGCGGGGACAAGGAAAGTTCTTTCCCACTCGGGAGTAGCGTGCGGGGGATTTCATCTCATGGGCAGTGAAATTTACTGTTTCCGATGGCGTGTGCAGGCGGCAGTCTCGGGCGAGTGAATCTATCCGCAACCCGCACGATCCGTTTCGCCCTCCGGGTGCTGCGCGATTTCTTTTTCAAAAACAACGGGCTGCTTCTTACCAGCGCGGTGGCATACAACGCGATGCTTTCGCTGATCCCCCTTGGTGCGGTGCTGGTTGTGGCGTTCTCACACTTTATCGACGAAAACCTGCTGATGGACGCCCTCACCACGGAGGTTGGCCTGATCACTCCGAGGGCGACTCCGATGCTGGTCGAGGTGCTGGAAACGTTCATGGAGACGCGGAAACTGGTCGGCTGGATCGGTCTGGTAGTGCTGTTGTTTTTCAGCTCCATGGCCTTCCGGGTACTGGAGAACGCGTTCGCAATCATCTTCCACCGCAAGATTCCCTCCGTGAAACGGCGCTTCTGGATCTCGGCGCTGATGCCGTACCTTTTCATCGCGCTGGTAGCCGCCGGTCTGATCGTGCTGACGGCCATCACCGCGGTGGTCGAGTCCACGGAGGGACGCATCTATGTGATGGCCGGGTACGAGTTCGGCGGGCAATGGCTGGCGCGCGCAGGGCTGCACATCGCGGGATTCGTCGGTCTGGTGCTGCTTTTCACCACCCTCTACAAGGTGATGCCGGTGATGAAAATTTCCTTCAAACTGGCGCTGTCGGGAGGAGTCTCCGCCGCGGTGATGTGGGAGCTTCTGCGCACGGGGCTGGTGAGTTATTTCACCCACCTCTCCCTGGTCAACGCGGTCTATGGCTCCATGGCCACCACCATCATCCTGCTGCTGACCATGGAGGCCGCGGCACTGATCGTGCTGCTGGGGGCGCAGGTCATCGCGGAACTGCAACGGAGCAGACACGCCGGGGCACCGTGGTATGAGGACATGGATGCGGAGGAATGAGAGCCTTCCGGAGCGCTCACCGTTTCTTCAGTTTCGCGGCTTCCTGCCGGAGTTTTCCGGCGGCTTCACGATGCTCGGCGGTCTGCTTTTCATGAGAGATAGGTTTTCCAATCCTGCCTCCTCGCAAACCCAAGACGATTTTTCTTTTTTTTCTTGACGACGTCGAGTGTTCCTTAAAGCCTTCCCAACGTCGCTAAAAATGAGCGGCATTCATACAAACCAAACCAAACCAAACCAAAAAATCATGAAACTCCGTTTCGTCTTCCCATCCATTGTCGTGACCTCCGTGCTAATCGCGGCTCAAGCGTCTGCGGCAGTCCTGTTCTCACTACCCGGTTCCCAAACGGTGGTTAACGGTGAGCCGTCGTTGGTCAATACCACCAATGATGCCGGTGATTGGATCACCGCAGGTGCGAACAATTATTCCGACAACACCTCCACCACGCCGCTCTACATGCAGTTCACTATGCGGGTCGATAACAACAATGGTGAAAGTGGTGGAGGCGGCTTCTTCACCGCCTTCAATTTGCGCAAAACCACCGCAGAGAGATTGGCCGTCGGAAACACCTGGGGGAGCCTCAACTGGGGCGGGTTCGGAGGCGGCGGCGGCGATTTCAATATCAACGGAGCATCCGCATACGCCGTCGGCACCCCTGCCACCTTCGTGCTCAAGATCGATCAAGCAGCGGGAAGCGCGACCATCTGGTTCAACCCGGACACCGCGGTTGCCGAAGCTTCACAGCCGGCTGGCATCACTACGGTCAGGACAGGTCAGGGCATCGCCCTTCAGTTCGATGATATCTGGCTCCGGGCCGGCAACAACAATGGATCCACCACTTTCTCGGGCATCACTATCCAGAATACCACGGTGTTCGTTCCGGAACCCGGCAGCGCCGTCCTCGGCGCCCTCGGTCTCCTCACTCTGCTGCGCCGCAGACGCTGAGGAACGTTTTCTCCCAAGCGCCGGGTGCCTGCGCGCCCGGCGCTTCTTTTTGGAAGGGCGTGGAGGCGTAGAGGGGGTGTGATTTTTTTCGGTGTTTTTCATGTGGTCGGTATCAATCTGAAAAGCCGGTTTCATCACGGGATTTGCGGAAAGAATCTGCTGTAGGCAGTGTGCAACTCCAGCATGGGGGTTCAGCCCCATGATCCGGTTTCCAAGCAACCTCCGTGCTGTAGGCACGGTGGATGATGGCCCGGGCAATTCCCGCATGCCTACAGCACGCAATGGCTTTGATCGGGGATCATGGGTCTGAAGACCCATGCTGTTGTTGCGCATCGCCCTCAGCGAAAGAAGACTCAGCAGCCCACATTCCTGAGTTTGGGCAGTGTTTGCAGGCGGCATGCCTTTACGTTGTTGAAATCCACCCGCGTCTAGGGCCAGGCTTCCTTGAGGAAATATTCCTTGCCCCCCAGCATTCGCCCGGGATTCAAGTGGAATCTTCACGGATCTGGGCTGCGAGTCATGCCATTAGTAAACCGGTGCGTCGTATCCTCCGCTGTCCTGGGAGGTGGGAGGAGCCTCGTAGTTCCCGCCACCCTCATCGGACGGACCTTTGTATTTAAAACCCTCATCCGCGATCGCACCGGCCGCCACGGCCACCGCGCCGATGGCGAGAGGCACGCAGGAAGACATCGAGCAAACGCACAGAAGACCCAAAGCCATGCAGGCGGGTTTACAGATTCCATTGTTCCGTTTCTCCATGATCATCTGGGACGCGCGGTCCGCGTTTTCATTCAGCCAGGGCGTCGTCGATCGCTTTGGTCAGCTCCGGTCCGTCCGGGGTCTTGGCGGACTCGAAGCGGGCAAGCGGCTTGCCTTCCTTGCTGATCAGGATTTTCTCGAAATTCCATTTTATATCGCCGGGGAAAGCGCCCTTCGGGGCGGTGAGGGTTTCGTAGAGCTGATGCTGCTCGTCGCCCTTGACGTGGATCTTGTCCATGATCGGGAAGTCCACAGCGTAGGTGGATTCGCAGAATTCCTGGATCTCCCCGATGGTGCCCGGCTCCTGCCCGCCGAAGTCGTTGCAGGGAAACGCGAGGATCATCAGGCCGGCGTCCTTTTTCTCGGAGTAGAGTTTTTCCAGCCCTTCATACTGTTTCGTGAAACCGCACTTGGAGGCCACGTTGACCAGCAGCACCACCTTGCCCTTGTAATCCGCGAGGCTGGTCTTCTCACCCGCAGCGGTCTTGAAAGGGATTTTGGAAATATCCGCAGCGAAGGCGGAAGCGGAAAGGACGATGGCCGGGATGATGATCTTGTGAAGCATTCCGCAAACTAGCTGAAAAACGGAAAACCGAAACGCTTTATTTCGGGTCGGGAAGCGGCAGGTGTACAAACCAAGGGCGCCGGAGTCCTTTGTTCCGGCGCCCTTGGGCCCTTTGGGGGGCTATGTGCTATCCCTTACACGCCGGTAATTCTAACCAATCCGCAACAAAACGCAATGCCGTGATCACGTAGGCTCGGGGATTGACAATGTGGCGGGTACCGCTTGGCTCTTTTCCGTGCGTGCTTTGAAAATGCCGGAATCCGGAGCGAAGAAAAAACTGTTGGACGCCACCGAAAAACTTGTGGCGGAAAAAGGCTTTGATCTCGTCTCCGTCCGCGATGTGACGGGAGCCGTGAAGGCCAACGTCGCCGCGGTGAACTACCATTTTGGTAGCCGCGAGGGGCTGATGGATCTCGTCACACTCCGGATGCTCGAGCCGCTCAACGAGGAACGCGTCAAAGCCATTGATTCCGCCGAGCGACGACATGCGGGGAAAATGGCATCCATCGAGGATATCGTTTCCGCTTTCGTAAAACCCCTCCTGACCACTGCCGCCCGCCTCGGGATGGACAGCGGGTTTTTCCTGACCCTGACCGGGCGCATCCTCGTCCTGCCTGACGAAAGAATGCTGCCCTCATTGGCGAAGGAGCGCGCTTCCGTGACCGCAAGGTATCTCGCAGCCATTGCCCGCACCATGCCGAAAACACCTGCGAAAGAGATCGCCGCAAGCTGGAAGATCTTCGAGTCGGGCCTCGCCTTGTCGCTACTGAATCTCAAGCCCGCAGAGGACGTGGAGCAGATGATGACCCACTGGATCGCCTTCGCCGTCCGCGGCTTCGCCAGCACAACTCCGACCCCCGTCCCGGAAGAAGACGAAAGGCAGGGAATGCTCTTCGATTTCTGAATGGCAGCCACCCGGAACCAAGATTTCAGTATCTCAGCTTCTCAGCCTTTCAGTTTTTCCCAAGTCACTCCTGATCGTCGGCAGTCGCCTTGATATCCGTGAGTGCGGCGATGAAATCCTCGAGGATCTCCACAGGCACCATGATGGTATCCCGGTTCCCAGCGACATCCTCCGTGATCTTCACGACCATCCCCCGCGAGTTCTGCTTCAAATCCAGGAAGAAGGTCTTCCGGTCCGACAAAATCTTTTCCGTATGCAACAAATCACTATCCACGTTACTCCCTTGGTTGTTATTCGCTCACAAGCATTGTGAAGCGGATTTGATTGTCAAACCAATTTCCCTCGACCTCAAAGCATCGAAAAGATTTTTCACCCGCGAATGGACGCGAAGAAACGGGAATGAAGACAATGCCTGCGACAGCTAATTTTTAAATTTTGTTTCGTAGAATCGGATTCGCGTTTATTCGCGTCGATTCGCGGTTAAAAAACTCCCAGCGGTATGCGTGATTTCCTTCCGAACGACAGACCAGCACTCGTCCTAGCACCGATGCAGGACGTGACCGATCTGCCGTTCATGCGGGTGCTTGGTCGGCGCAGCCTGCCGGACTGGTTCGTGACGGAATACTTCCGCGTCCACCCGGACTCGCAGCTCAACAAATACATTCTCCGCTCCATTTCGGAAAACGCCACCGCCCGGCCCATCTTCGCGCAGATGATCGGTCGGGAGATTCCGGATCTCGTCCGTACTGCCCGCGAGCTCGCGGAGTTCCCCATCGCCGGTATCGATTTGAATCTGGGCTGCCCCGCACCGGTCGTCTGCCGTAAGGACGCAGGTGGCGGACTGCTGCGTTCTCCTGGGAAAATTGATGAGATCATCGGCGCGTTGCGCGATGCTGTTGCGGGCCGTTTCACCGTCAAGACACGCCTTGGATACCATACCTCAGATGAGTTTCCCGCGCTTCTGGAAATTTTCCGAAAGCACTCCATCGACGGACTGACGATCCACGGACGCACGGTTGCCGACCGCTACCAGACGCCGGTCCAGCCGGATTTCGTGAAACTCGCGGTCGGGTCGTTGCCCTGTCCGGTGATCGCGAACGGCAATGTCGTGGATGCGGCCACGGCTCTGGCATACCATGGAAAAACCTCGGCGGCGGGGCTGATGGTCGGGCGCGGGGCGATTCGGAATCCGTGGCTGTTCGGGCAGATCCAGTCGGCGTTTCTCGGGGAAACGGCATTCGCTCCGACCCGTCGCGATCTGCTGGAATACATCATGGAGCTGTCCGATGAGCTGGCCCGCGAGACAAGCGCCTACGCGCCCCATCCGCATGTGCAGCGGATGAAAAAGACGCTCATCTACATCTGCGATGGGATCGATTCCGAATTCGAGCACGCGATCAAGCGGATGAAAACGCCCGGGGAATTCCAGGAGCTGTGCGATCGGTATCTCGACAGCGACGATGCCCTTGCCGCTCGTCCGCCGGAAGATTCACGGATCTTCTGTGGCTTCAGGGAGCTGCTTTAGAAATCAATCGTCCTCCTCGAGCAGCTCGCGTTCGCTGCGGCTCTTGTGACGTAAGTCCTTCGCTTGTTCCAGGAAGACGGAATCCTCCCCGATGTTCGATGCCAGATCGCCAACGCGCTCCAGGGAGCGGACGATGAAAATGAGATGCAGGTATTCCTGGCAACGGCCTTCCATCTGTTCAAGGCGGCTGCCGTAATGGGCGGTGGTATCCTTGTGCATCCGGTCCAGATCCTTGTCACGGGCATGCAGGGATGCGCCGAGGGTGGCGTTCCCATCGCTGTATGAGGAAACCGCATCGCGCAGGAGGTGGTCGGCGAGCGTGTAGAGAGGCTCGATCAGGGTCACGTCGTTCAGCTCCGAGCTGGCCATGATCTTCTTTGAGCGCTTGGCGATGGTGGTCGCGTGGTCGGCGATGCGCTCCAGGTTCATGGAGATTTTCATCGAGGAAACGACGAAGCGGAGGTCGGTGGCCATGGGATGGTATTTCACAAGGATATCCATACCGAGCTGGTCGATGACGCGCTCCGCCTCATCGACTTCGTCATCGTCCGCGATGACGGAGTTGGCGAGTTCCTTGTTGCGTGTGAGCAGCGCCTGGACGGCCCGCTCAAGGTTGTGACGGGTGCGCGCGGCCATTTTCAGAACCTCCCCTTTGAGTGCGGAAATCGAATTGTCAAAATCCCGGAGGATGTGCGGTGTGGTCATGGTCTTGTTTTATCCAAAGCGGCCGGTGATGTATTCCTCGGTCTGTTTGATTCTGGGGTTGGAGAACATCCTACTGGTGATATCGTATTCGATCAACTCGCCGATGTAGAAGAATGCGGTCTTGTCCGAAACACGCGCGGCCTGCTGCATGTTGTGGGTGACGATGACGATGGTGTAGTCGTTTTTCAGCTCCGTGATCAGCTCTTCGACACGTGCGGTGGCGATGGGATCGAGGGCGGAACATGGCTCGTCCATGAGGATGATGGATGGCTCGACAGCGCAGGTCCGCGCGATGCAGAGCCGCTGCTGCTGGCCACCGGAAAGTCCGAACGCGCTCTCATGCAGCCTGTCTTTCACCTCGTCCCACAATGCGGAGCCGCGCAGTGATTTCTCGACGATGCCATCGAGCACGTCCTTGCGTTTTTCTCCGAGGATGCGCGGGCCGTAGGCGACATTCTCATAAATCGTCCGGGGAAAGGGGTTGGATTTCTGGAAAACCATTCCGACGCGGCGGCGCAGCTCCACGCTATCGACTTCGGGATCATGGATCTCGATGCCGTCGATGACGATGCTGCCCTTGGTCACTTTCGCACCGGGGATGAAATCGTTCATGCGGTTGAAGCAGCGCAGCAGGGTCGATTTCCCGCAGCCTGAAGGGCCGATGAAAGCGGTGACCTGGTTGCGCGCGATATTCATGCTCACCCCTTTGATCGCACGGGATTTTCCGTAGGAGAAATCGACATCCACGCACTCGATGGCGGTGTCGGAAGCTGTGCTTGGATCGTTCATATCAACTGAACCTCCCGGTGATGTAGGCCTCGGTCTCCTCCTGCCTGGGATGCTCGAAAATCTGCCGTGTCTCACCGTATTCGATGAGTTTCCCCATGTAGAGAAATGCGGTGCGGTCGGAGCAGCGCGTGGCCTGCTCCATGTTGTGGGTGACGATGACGATGGTGAACTGTTTCTTCAGCTCGGTGATGAGTTCCTCGATTTTCAGCGTGGCCAGCGGATCAAGCGCGGCACATGGTTCATCCATCAGCAGGATCTCCGGGCGGTTGGCGATGGCCCTGGCGATGCAGAGGCGCTGCTGCTGACCACCGGAAAGTCCGAAGGCGCTCTCATGAAGTCGGTCTTTCACCTCGTCCCACAGAGCGGCGTTTTTCAGCGCTCGCTCGACGGTCTCGTCCAGCTCGGATTTCTTCGAGCGCCCGGCGACGCGGAGGCTGAAGACGACGTTCTCGTAGATCGATTTGGCGAAGGGATTGTATTTCTGGAAAACCATTCCGACGCGCTTGCGCAGGGAAATGACCTCGACGGACGGATCGTAAAGGCTGGTGCCATCGAGCCGGATATCGCCCTCATGGCGCACGCCGTCGATGAGGTCGTTCATGCGGTTCATGTTCCGCAGCAGGGTGGATTTGCCGCAACCGGACGGACCGATGAGAGCCGTCACCTGGTTTTCAGGAATCGCCATGTCGATCCCGAAAATCGCCTGCTTTTCCCCATAGTAGAAATTGAAATTCTCCACCCGGATGAAATCCGGGCGGGGAGTTTTATGAAGTGGATCGGACATGGGGAGGAAGAGTTCAACCGCGAATCGACGCGAATTTCCGCGAATGAAGATTTGGATCGGTGGCTTGGTATTCTGAAAATTTCATAGAATCGGATTCGCGAAAATTAGCGTCCATTCGCGGTTGGAAAATCTTTAGAAGCTTGAGACTGCGAAGCGCTTTTTCAGCCTGTTGCGGATCATGATGGCGGAAAGGTTGAGCGTGACGACCACTACGATGAGGAGCAGGGCGGTGGCGTAGACGAAGGGTTTTGCGGCCTCCGCGTCGGGCGATTGGAAGCCGAGATCGTAGATGTGGAAGCCGAGGTGCATGAACTTCCGCTCCGCGTGGATGAATGGGGCCACATCGTCGATGGGGAGGGATGGGGCGAGTTTCACCACACCGACGAGCATGAGCGGGGCGACCTCTCCCGCACCGCGGGCCATGGCGAGGATGACTCCTGTTAGAATCCCCGGAAGGGAGGCGGGGAGGACTACGCGTTGGATGGCCTGCCACTTCGAGGCGCCGCATGCGAGCGCGGCCTCGCGCACTCCGCGAGGGACGGCGGAGAGGGCTTCCTCGGTGGCGACGATGACCACGGGAAGTGTTAGCAGGGCGAGGGTCAGCGATGCCCACAGGATGCCGGGCGTGCCGAAGGTGGGCGTGGGAAGTTTCTCGGAAAAGAACCTCTGGTCCACATTGGCGCCGACGAAATAAACGAAGAACGCGAGGCCGAACACGCCAAAGACAATGGACGGCACACCGGCGAGGTTGTTGACGCAGACGCGGACGATATTCACCACCAGCCCCTGCTTCGCATATTCGCGCAGGTAGATGGCGGCGATGACTCCGAAGGGGGTCACGAAAAGGCTCATCACCAGCGTCATCACCACGGTGCCGAAAATGGCCGGGAAGACGCCGCCCTCGGTGTTCGCCTCGCGGGGATCCTCTTTCAGGAAATGCCAGACGCGGCGGAAGGACTCGCCGAGCCGCTCCAGGAATCCGGCTTTGTTCGGAGCGAAGACTCCGAGAAGCTGACCGGCCCCTACGGACCGCTCGCTGCCATCGGAGACGGCGTAGATCAGCTTGCTTGCGGCCATGGCGGCATCGAGATCCGCGGCTCTTTTCTTCAGCACATCGAATTCTGATTGCAGCTCCGCGCGGCGCTTCGTGGAATAGGCGGCGGTGATGCGACCGGCCTTTTCATCGAAGCCGAGATCCTCCATCCCCTTGCTGATGCCACCAATCTGGGTGCGCTCGATGTGCAGGACCTCTTCGCGAGTGTCGGCGCTTTTCGAGAGGACTTCGTTGAGCTTGGAGATGAAATCCGGGGAGCTTGCCTCGGTGCGGCCGCTTGAGATTTCGAGAGCGACCGGACTCCCTATCGCGGGGCCGTAGGTGAGTCGCTCGATGAGGATGATGTTTTCCGGAACCGAACGGCTGACGATATCCGAAGTATCGAAGTATTGGAAAGTCTCCCCGCTGAGATCCTTGTTTCCCCGGAAAATCTGGATCTCGGCAATCTCTTTCCCATCCGTACCCTTGCGGCTCTGCACCTGGGTCACGAAGCCGGCCATCGTCTCGGTGGTGTCGCCTTTCCTAATTACGAAAAACTCGATGCGCTTCGGCCAGAAGGACGCGGAGCCTTTGACCAGGATCAGCATGAAAAGCCCCAACGCCATGATCACGCCGACTGCAAGGCCCGCGGCGGTGAGCCAGACCCATGGCTCGCCTTTCCGCGAACGGCCTGTGGTGGCGAATCTTTCGGTACGTATGATGGCGGGTTCCGGCATGGCTTAGACGAGCTTGTTTTTCTCACGCAGGCGCTGGCGCAGGACCTCGGCGGCGGTGTTCATCACGAAGGTCATCGCGAAAAGGACGACAGCTCCGAGGAAGAGAGTGCGGTAATGGGTGGAGCCGACCGGTGCCTCGGGCAGCTCGACGGCGATGTTCGCGGAGAGCGTGCGCATCCCGGAGAAAAGGTTCCACTCGGTGATCGGGGTGTTTCCCGTGGCCATGACCATGATCATCGTCTCGCCAACCGCACGTCCGAATCCGATCATCAGGGCGGAGAAAATTCCTGATGAGGCCACCGGCAGCATGACCGTGCGGACCACCTGCCAGCGGTTCGCGCCAAGGGCGGATGCGGCGGCGGTGAGGTTTTTCGGAACGTTCGAGAGGGCGTCCTCAGCGATGGTGAAAATCACCGGGATGACCGCGAAGCCCATCATGAACCCGAGGACCAGCGAGTTCCGCTGCTGGAAGCTGGTGCCAGTCGCCTGCGGCCACCAGAGGCTGAAATCGGCGATCTTCTTCCCAGTGCCCGGCTCGGTATAGACGAAGAAAATTTTCTCAACCACTGGTCCGGACCACCAGCCGATCGCGGTGGCGAGGGCGAGGAAAGGAACGACGATCATCCATTCGTTCCCGCCCTCGAAGCGGTGCCGGAAAGCCAGCGGCATTCGGCACCAGAAGTAGCCGGTGAGCAGGGCGGAGAGCGGGATGAGGATCACGATCATCATCACGGACGGCACGCGGTCGGCCAGGATGGGGGCGAGCCAGATGCCAGCCAGAAATCCCAGCACCACCGATGGCAGCGAGGCCATGATCTCCAGGGTCGGCTTGACGATACGTTTCACATCCGGCGAGAGGAAAGCGGCGGAGAAAATGGCGGCTAGAATCGCTATCGGAATGGAGAAAAGCAGCGCGTAGGCAGTGCCTTTGAGCGAGCCGAAGATCAAGGGGATCAGCGAGAGCTTGGCCTCGAAATCATCGGTGCCGCCGGTGGACTGCCACTGATAGATCGGCCCTTCTCCGCCCTCGTACCAGACTTTTCCGAAAAACGCATCCCAACCTGCGTCGGGATGGCGGTCCTTCACCTCGAACTTCCGCGCCTCTCCCGTGGCCGATGCGATCCAGAACGACTCGCCCTTCGCATCCAGGATGGCGGCGGCGGGATCCAGATCTACCTTGCCCTCCCAACGCACCGCCCCCGAGGTGCTGTGACGGATCGAAAGCTCGCGACCGGCTCCCGCCAGGAAGGTGCGGTTGCGCTGGCTTTTCGCGAAAACCTTGGTTCCCGCTCCAAGCGGGGGAAACGTCTTGGTCATGCCGAACAAGCGCTCGGAATCGTCATTTTCACGGAAAAGGCTCCACTGCTCCTGAGTGCCGTCCGCCGCGGTCAGGATCGCGGAGACCCCCCCGAAAAGAAAATCCATCTGCGCGAGTTCACCGCCCTTGAACGGCTCGAAAACCTGCCGCTTGGACACGCCATCGGACTCGGCCAGGAAATAGTCCACCTTGCCAGCGGCATTACCCACTAGGACGATCTCGCCATTCTGGGAGGCGCGGAGGAGAGTGGCCTCGCCCTCGATTTCCGGGGTGATATCGACCTCCGCCAGCATCGAAAGCTTCTT
>Ga0105047_10000766_pt1 | contig 55846 bp, 51 predicted proteins | sample MAT04_FD_78384 | JGI IMG/M metagenome (GOLD analysis project Ga0105047, IMG submission 78384) | Freshwater microbial communities from Lake Fryxell liftoff mats and glacier meltwater in Antarctica - MAT-04 (megahit assembly) | ecosystem: Environmental > Aquatic > Freshwater > Ice > Liftoff... | reverse complement strand
GGTAAACATGGGACTATAATATCGATAATGTCCTCCATTACCATCTCCGCGCGCGCAGAGGCACACCCCAACCTGCGCCCCCTCAATATTTTACGAGACCTGCCGGCCGTTGCAGACCTGATCGAAACATGCTTTTCCAGCACCATGGATAGCGACGGCAAACAGTATGTGCGGGATATGCGCCGCGCGGGAAAAGACAACTCGTTTATCAAATGGGCAAACCGCGCCGCCGAAACCACGTCCCTGCCGCTGAGCGGATACGTTTGGGAGGAAAACGGCAAGGTCGTCGGCAACGCCAGCCTCATTCCGTTCCGGCATAAAAAACAACGCGTTTACCTCATTGCAAATGTTGCTGTGCATCCCGACCAGCGCCGCAAAGGCATCGCACGCGCGCTCACCGAACGCGCCATGCAGCATGCTCATGAAAAAAAAGTGGACAACATCTGGCTGCATGTCCGCGACGATAACCCTGGCGCAATTGAACTTTACACCAAACTTGGATTTATCGAACGCGCCCGACGTACTACCTGGCAGGCGAGTACTGAACCTTTTGCCCCGACTCTGAAAACCGACATTGTCATCACAAGCAGACATCCAAACGACTGGACGACTCAGCTCAACTGGCTCTCGCGCCTCTATCCCGACCCTTTGGCCTGGCACCGCAACTGGACATTTACTCCCCTTCGGCCGGGACTGTGGAACTGGCTGTATTTATTATTTGTAGATATGAACATCCAACAATGGGTAGCGGTCAGGAAAAATCATCCTTTGACCAGCCCGGGAACCACACTACAAGCCGCGCTCGCGTGGATTCCCTATGGGCGTGGCGAATCCCTTTTCGCCGCAACAGGTGAACGGTCTGACCCGGATGCGTTGACTGCATTATTATTGCAAGCCCGCTGCGAGTTGTCCCATTCCTATCCAAACATTGCGCTCGAATTTCCAGCAGGTGAATTTGACAACGCCATTCGAGCCGCAGGCTTCAAATCAATCCGCACCTTGATCTGGATGCAGGCAACTTCGTAGCTTTTTTTGCGTATTGATAATAAAAGGAGTACGAATGACAAAATTTATTATTCGCTGGGCGATCAATGCGGTCGCATTGTACGTGGCGGTTCTGGTTGTGCCGGGCATTGCTTTACGCGGCGCATGGACGGATATAGTATGGCTGGCGCTCATTTTTGGCTTGTTGAACGCGCTCGTGCGTCCCTTGCTAAAGTTTCTCACCTGCCCGCTGATCATTCTCACATTGGGATTATTCACCATCGTCATCAACACCGGCATGCTCTTGCTCACCAGCAAGATCGGGCAGTCGCTGGGCTTCGGTCTCAACGTGGATGGCTTCTGGCAGGCGCTGCTAGGCAGCCTGGTTATCAGCCTTGTCAGTGTGGTTATGAGCATCATCCTGCGCGATGAGTTGAAGGGAAAAAAATAGCGTTCGCTTTTTGACAAGCACATACTGATCAACACAAATGACATGCTCATTGCGGACCAAACCGTTGAGAGCATGTCATTTATTTTTTTAAAACGAATCACGCATGCTTAAATTCGCATAACAAGGACGCAAAAGGTTACGGTTATAATAATAAACCTGTTTGAGCTTTCAGAAAAAAAACTCAAACAAGCATGAGTTTGAAATCGCTTTATTTCTTTTTGCAAAGAGGTACAATGCCCCTAAACCGAAAAAGAGCAGCGGCAATTCTGTTGTCTGCATTTTTGATTTTCATGGGAATGGCAATTCGATACAGCAGTTTAAATTTCACATCCTTTGACATGGATGTTTATTTATTCTGGTATGACGCTCTTTTAAAGGGTGGTTTTTCGGCCATCCGTGAACCATTTGCTTACACGCCTCCATACCTCTACCTGATCTGGCTCGCTACACTAACCTCGTCTTTCCTTCCCAAACTGATAGCTCTAAAATTAATACCCATTTTCTTCGATCTGTGCAACAGTTTTCTTGTATATAAGATCCTGAAAATAAAATATCCAAACGGAGAAGTATCCATTTTGGGAGCCTGTATATTTTTTATTCTACCAACCGTTATATTAAATAGTTCAGTTTGGGGACAAGTGGATTCCATTTACACCTGCTTTTTACTTGCATCCATTTACTTTCTGATCAGGAACCAGCCGTTACCAGCAGTGGTATTTCAAGGAATTGCATTGGCATTCAAGGCTCAAGCCATCTTCCTTTCGCCACTATTACTTCTCTTGGTGCTTCGAAAACGCATCCCCTGGTTATACCTTGGTATTATTCCATTCATATATGTTTTGATGATGGTACCCGCCATGCTTGCAGGCCGGCCCTTGTTGGAATTGATGACTATATACAACGGACAGGTAAATACTTTTCACTTTTTAACTCTTAATGCACCCAACCCCTATGTCTTTATTTCCAATGACCTGTACACATCTGCTGTCCTAATTGGCGTAGCGATAACGGCTGCCATTGCATCCATATGGGTGGCGGTCTACACCTTCAAAATAAAGGAGTTTACGCCTGAAATCATAGTGATTTCAGGACTAGCCTCGGCGGCAATCATTCCATTTTTCCTGCCAAAAATGCATGACCGCTACTTTTATCCTGCTGATGTCCTGTCCTTATTGGCAGCATTCTATATCAGCGGAGCGTGGTTTCTGGCGTTGGGTTTCCAGATAACTTCTGGAATGGTGTATGCCATCTTTCTCCTCTTTCCACAAGCCGAACCGTTTAAAGAGACTATTTTAATTGCTGCGTCCATGATTAATGCGGCATTGATCGGCGCCTTATTTTATATGCAATGGGATTTGACAAAAACAAACATTCCGCTTTTGGAAAACCAAAATATGGACAACCAGCATGCCGCACCCAGGTGGCAATCATTCAAGGTGAATATTTTGAATCAACTAATAAAAGCCACATCCTTAATTAGACCTCATTTTCTATTTTTTCTTATTCTTGCGGTTGGGATATTTGCCCGCATGTGGGAGTTTAGATCTGTGCCGCCAGGCGTCAATGTGGATGAAGCCTCCATCGGCATTGAGTCCAACGACCTTTATAAATTTGGAATGGATCGAAATGGAGTATCTTATCCCGTTCATTTAATTTCATGGGGCAGCGGACAGAATGTACTTTACGCATACATGCTTATTCCATTTGTTGCATTGAATGGGCTGACTGCAGTTTCCATTCGCCTGCCCATGTTGCTGTTGGGGATTCTGTCCCTGCCGTTGATATATTTTGTGGGCAGAAAAATGAGTAACAAAAAGTTTGGGCTGATCGCCATGTTCTTTATGGCAATTTCACCCTGGCATATCATCAACTCACGTTGGGCTGTAGAATCGAATATCCTTCCGTTCTTTCTCCTGGCTGGATTTACACTTTTACTTTTTTCAAATCAAAAAAATCATTGGTTCATCTTTGCCTGCGTATTTTTTTCCGCATCGCTATATGCCTATGGGACAGCGTATGTAGGAGTGCCGATTTTTCTACTCCTTGCAATCCCCGTTTTAATTTATACAAAACAGATCACAATTAAACAGGCAATCACAGGTTTGATTATTTTTTCCGTGATTGCGCTGCCGATTGCATTGTTTGTCATTGTTAATACATTCCAACTCAACACAATTTATTTGGGCCCCGTCACCATTCCACGCCTGCCTGTGCAGGCGCGCTACGAAGCGATGGCGGCAGTCTTCGGTAATTCTCCGCTGCAAATGATGTCAGAAAACTTCGGCATCATGTTGAAATTGCTTTGGTCGCAGGAAGATGGGCTTCCCTGGAATTACGTCAGTCCATTTGGATATTTTTACAAGATTACATTTCCCTTTGCATTGATCGGGCTCTTGTTGACAATCCCCTTAAGATCAAATCCTGAGAAGAAAGTTGAACGCTGGCTTTTGCTGGCATGGATGATTGCTTCTGTCACAATTGGCATTATCCACCCGACGAACCTCACCCGCCTCAATTTCATCTTCACCCCCCTCCTGCTTTGCATCGCGCTCTTTGTATTTGAGTTGGATAAGCGAGTCAAATACTCACTCGCGGTTATAGTTCTTGCTTTGTCTATTGGGTTTGCGCTTTTTACAAAAGCTTATCATGGAGAGGAATATCGCAAACGAGCCGGCAGCGTATTTAATTCAGGAATTATCCCTGCCATTGAGTATGCAACCGAGAACAGCAAGTCTTCGGTCTGCTTTACTGAATCGACATATTCTTCCTATATTTATGTATTGTTCACTCAAAAGATGCACCCATCGGAATATATCAATGATATTGAGTGGCTGTATCCCAGCGATCCAGCCGATCCAGCAAGAACCCCGCGTGAGATCGGACGCTATCATTTCCGTCTGTCAGATTGCAGTAAAGACCCAGATGCGGCGTATATCCTGCTGTTGAAAGAATCCCCGCCCAATGAGAATATCAATTATAAAAGCAGAAGGTTTGACAAATTCGAAGTCTATTTGCCCAAAAAATAATAACCATGTTAATTAATATATGGAGCAGAGACGTCCATGATCGTATAAAGCAAGGCGGCGTTGTTCAACATCAACAATAAGAGAAAGGCGATTAAAAGAATTTGAAACCATTTATGAACAAGAAGCTTCTTCCAGGAGATGCCGAGCAGCAGAACAATGGCGTACGTCCAATTTGGAGAATAAAGGAATAATTCTTTCCCATACCTGAGATGAATCAAGAGGTTGAATAAGACACATCCCAGCAGCGAAAATGTCAACCGCATATTCCGGGATTTGAAATCTTTAACAAAGAAAATCGCGGCAACCCCCAAAAATGCAGACCACGTCCAGCCTGTGGCGGATTGGAGCGGAGTGGCATATGCGCTGATTTTATAATCCTCAGCCCGATAAAACCTAAACTGGGTAAAAGGAATGTCCTTATGCGAGAGAAGCGGCTCAGGCGCGACAATGTTGTTGAACAGAAATGCGCGGATAAGCGCCTGCGCGCGGTTGAGCGAAATGGCGCGGACGTTTTGCTCCTCCGCAATAAAACTGGATGGGACAAAAAAGTATGGGCTGGCATTTGGATAGAACAAGTTGCTGACCAGCGTTAATGAGATCACCAATACAACGACAATAAATACATACTTAAAAGTGGATTTTATATTTGGTCTTGTGCCAAACAAGGCAATCACGGTTTGTGCAAAATTTGTAAGCGTAATGCCCATGGTCGCAATGCCCACCGAAACCAGAAGCGGCAGGGATTGATTTCCTTTTTGTATCAGCACAAAAAAGAGAAGCGTTGTTGCTGCCAAAAAAATATAAGTTTCAATTAGAGAGCCAAATATCAGGTGGGAAGTTGAGATGCCAAGCAGGGAAGCCATGATCAAAGCGGGCGCAGTGTTTTGAAGCAGCTCCTTCATAAACATCCAGGTAAGAAAAACACAGGCAGCGCCCGCAAGCGCGGTAAGGACGATGGCTGCAAAATATGTATCCCCATGCAAAAACATCGAGAGCAGATTAACGCTCGGTCTGAGGATCAACAACGCAAGGGGATGGACCGAGCGCCAGTAAAAATCCTGCCATTGGTCGCTTGTCAACCGGAAGCGCCAGATAAATCCATCAGAGTCGAAAAAGATGTCGTCTACATCAAAGCGGGGATGATTCAGAATAGAGCCGATCAGGAGATACAACCAAAAAAATAAAGCAGAAAGAAGCAGTCCGGGTAAATTCTCGCGAATAAAAGCGATCAACTTGTTTTGGATGAGGAAACGATATAAATCAGGTTCTCGTAATCGATGTAAGAGCCATGCCAGCCAGGGGAGAGAAATGACTCCCGTAAGAACAAACAAAATAACCTCTTTCCCTTCAAGCAGGAACAAGTTCGCATTGAACAATTTTGGGAATTGCATACCCATCCTGAATAGCATAGCCTGGAAGACAAGCAGCAGCGCGAACAAACATAAAATGATCCAAAAAGTGGCTGTGTCTTTTTGGATGAGGCGTTTGATTCTGTTGATTGTGTAATAAAAGAATACGCCAAATATCAATTGTGAAAACACAGCCAGCAAGGTAATCATATAAAGATGGGTATGAAAATTAGCCAGAAAACCTATTACAAAAAAAGAGGCGCTGGCGGCAAGCAGCCAACTCAGCAACAAACGGAATTGTTCCTTTTCCCCTATCGTTTTTTGGAGGAATGGCATGGACGGAAGGATCAATGCTGAAAAGATCGCGGTCAACGAAAAAATATTTGCAATCCAATTCAAAGGGGAGGGTACGCGCATCAAATTCCCCCAAATGACCGCCGCCAAAAACGCCAATCCAACCATGAGGAATCGCGAAGAAAAAGATACCTGTGCCCATGGCGCTTGAGAGAATAAGTAATAGACAATAAAAGTCAGCGCCAAAGCAGGGATTATCACAAGGGAGCATTTATCCAGGAGGGTATGGGTCTTGTCGCTAAAATAGGGGAATGCAAATGTAAAAGCAAATGACAAGCCGATCAAAAGACTTAAGAGAGACCTCAATATAATGGATGAAGAAAATTTCATGAAATAATCCCTTGTTGCAGATATTTAATGACCAATGTTGAAGTTCTTAATATGCTAAATTAGGCTGTGAGGTACACAGATACTTTGCCTTGCGAAGCAGGCTATGGATCAATAACCCCGCCATGAACATGCAGGGGATTAAAATACCTTAACATCAACCACCGTGGCTGTAAAACGGCGCAATGGTTTTAAGTATGAACTGAAAAAAATGGATCTGGTTGTAGGCAAGCAGAATTAAAAAGACCAGTAGCGAGCCCTGGAAGAAGCGGTTTTTTGCCAGCGGCGCGAGGGAAAGCGCGACAAAGAAGATCAAGGCATAAGCCCAATCGGGTGAATACAGGAATGGTTCAAATCCATAACTGAGGTGCAGGACAAAGTTGAATAGCAAGCTAAGCGCAAACGCGAGGGAAAGGTCCACTTTGCGGGTGTGGATGAGATTCCAGAGGAAGAACACGCCTGACACAAAAAGCAGAACAGCCCAAGTTGCGACGAGAATATTGCCCAAACCGTTGTAGGAACTATAAGAATACAGCTCAGGTGTGACTTTGAAGAAGTTAAAATAGGAAAGCGACGCGCCCACTTCCTTCCCAAATACAAAAGGTTTCGGCGCGATCACGGTGTATAACAAGATCGTGCGCACCAGCAGGATCGCCCGCCCAATTGTCTTCCATGCAGGCTGATGGAAGATGGAAAGAGAAAAGTCTTCCTCGATCAGCGCATCTGACGGGAGAAAGAATAACCTGGCTGATGGATACCACGCGGCATGGATGAGGCTGATCACAATTCCCAGCGAGAGCGTTAAAGCTGTAAAACGAAAAATTTCCGCAAAAGAGATTTTGAAAAATTTGCGCGTTTCACCGGGATGGCGTTCAGGAAGCAAAAATCTTTGAATCCGACTCACTACAAAGCCAATAAAATTTTGCGCGAAATTTGTGAGAGTGATGCCGAAAGTGAGCAGGCTCATCGTCACCGGGGCGAGCAGAGGCTCTGTGCGTTTTTGAAGCGCCAGAACAAAGCCGATCAACGTGGCGGCGGAAAAAATATATGTTTCGATGACTGAGCCAAAGAAGAAATGTGCCGTGCTTAATCCAAGCAGTGACGCGATCAGCAAGGCGTAGGTGGAATTTTGAAACTGGCGTTTGATGAATAGCCATGCCATAAAAACGCACAAGGCTCCCACAAATGTATTCAACAGGATCGCGGAAAGCGGCGGGTTTGATGTAAATAAATTAACCATCCAGCCAAGCGGACGAAAGATGAAGTATGCAAATGGATGCGGCGCGCGCATGTCCAGCATGTATCCATCTGGGGCGGAGATGCGGTGCATCCAGGGGTAGTTGTCGGCGTCGAGGAAGTTGTCTGTGGTGTCGCTGTCTGCAAAGTTGAGTTTCAGTCCAAAGTAGGTGTAGGCGGCAAAGAAAGCCAGAGCCAACACAATACCGGGCGCGTGTTCACGAAGCAAGGATGGAATTGCCGCAATCTTGAGCCGAATTTCTGCGGTCTGAATATGAATACCGCCAGACTCGATGATGGTTCCCCAAAGCGAAAAGATCAAATATGCCAACGTGGCGGCCAAAACTGTAATGAGGATTATCTGATCCAAAGCCGGGCGTTCTAAAAGGCGAAAGAAGAAAAAGTTGAACGCAAAGGAAACTGTCAATGCGATCAGAGTGGCGAGGAAAAATCGAAGGAGTGGCTTCATTTTTTTGGGGCAGAAACAGGCGCGGGATTTGTTAAGCGGTGGCGAAGTATGGGTTTAATCCGCGCAGGATGACGAGGATAAACCATGCGTTGTTGACGATCAGCATCAGGACAAAAACAGCCAGCACAATTTCAAACCAGCGGCGTCCTGCAAATTCCGAAAAAGCAAGCGCGACAAAGAAGACCAGCAGGTAAGTCCAGTAGGGTGAGTAGAGGAAGAGTTCTGTGCCGTAGTTCATGTGGAGCAGATAATTGAAGGCGACGCTGAAGAGCAAGCCCAGCATGAGCGGGGTTTGGTTTGAAGTGCGCAGGTTTTTGAAGAAATAGAAAAGTGCGCCCGCGAGCAAGATCAGCCAGATGACAAGCGGCGCGTAGGCGAGTCCGTTGTACCAGGCGAGGGTGTGCTCGCGATAGTCAAAGGTTTTGTATTCGATCAGCGGGTCTGTGTTTTTGCGGGCGATACTTTCAAGCGGAGTTGGCGCGACAACGCCGTACATAAAGATGGTGCGCCCGACCACGCCCGCTCTTTCCACCACGCGTTCCATCGGTCCTGTGTAGATGGGTTTTGAGAAACGTCCTTCAAAGGCAAGATCGGCGGGGACGAAGAACATGGTCTGGTTGCCCGGATAAAGCACGCTGACCAACGCGGTCAGTGCGATGCTGATCGTGAGTGTGATTACGCCGTAATATACGAGCCGCCAGAAACTAAAAGTCTTTTTGAAGAATAGGGCGATCATGCCCTGGGCGATGTTGGTGACGGTCACGCCGAACACCAGCAGTCCCGCCGGCACGAGCACGGAGAATCGCTTTTCGTCGGCTTGGATGAGGACGAAGAAAAGGATGAGTGAGGTCATGCCGAAGACATAGGTTTCAGTCAGTGAGCCGAAGAGCAAATGCGCGGCGGTTGTACCAAGCATCAGCGCAAAAGGAAAGGCGTACGAGCTTTTTTGTGTTGCGCGTTTGACAAATATCCAGCCCATCAGCACACATAATCCGTTCATCGCGGCGACGACGATCATGGGCGCGAGGTACCATTTGTCGGCAAGGAACAGGCGCACAAAACTGACGAGGGGACGCAGGGTGAGCAATACCAGCGGATGCACGGCGCGATTTACGTCGTGACCTTCGGGATAGCCGAGAATCGACATCCACGGTCCTGCGTCCGCTTCAAAGATGACGCTGTTGATGCTATAAGTGGGATGGTTGAGGGCGCGCGCAATGATGAGGTTGATGAGAAAGAATAATGATCCGGCATAAATGCCCGGCAGGTTGTCTTTGATAATGGCAAAGAGCCGAGTTCGTTTGAAGGCTTGATAATATCTGCGTGCTTCAAATTGTTCGAGCGCGAGAACGCCCCAGGCTCCCCCGATCCCTGCGCTTGAAAGGAACATGCCAAACCACTGGTCAGGTATACGAATGTATGCCAGCGAAAACATGCCCGGATATTGCGAAGCACCATAAATAATTCCGACCAGAAAGACCGGCAGTGACAGGGCAAGGATGACGTTGATAGGGTTGCTCAAGAATCCGTCACGGAAGGAATGAGAAGCGCGGCGTACAAGGTAATATCCAACAATACTGCCGACGATGGTGGATGCGAGGGAAAAAGTGATGATGTCAAACCTGCCTTTGAACACATCGCCCAGAAAGCCGATCGTGGCGTAGGTGAAAAAAAGGCTTAGCAAAAAGCCAAAGAAATAATGCCACATTGAATGTGTGGGGCGCATCCGCTCGATGGCGGGAGCGGCAGGCAGCATGAAGGCGAACAGCACTACAGCGACTGCGCCCATGCCAAGATAATATACCCGTGAGACGGCTGAGGGCAATACAAAGACCGTTGCGCCAAGCGCGGCGAACGTGGCAAATACGACCAGGATGGCGGTTTGCCTTTGGGTAATCCATGCCCAATAGCGGGTGAGTATTTCAAACAGAAGGAATCCGATAGCAAGCGTGGGAATTGCAACAAGAAAGATACGGTCCGAGGCGTGCTTGTATTCCGCGTAATTAAAGAAGATCACCGCCGAAGAAAAACTGGCAATAAATGCTATGAACAGACTAAGCCCCACTCGAAATAAGAGTTGCAATAATTTCATTCAGTATCTCCAGAAAAAAACAAGTCCCATAGAACAGACCCTAAAGGTTTTTAAAACCTTTAGGGTCTTGTTTTGGATCTACTTCAATGAGCGCGTGAGTTCCAGAAATTCAGTCCATTCTTCTTCGAAGAAATGCACGGTGACGTTGTTCAACTCGACGTGATAGGTGACTTCTCCATCTGGTTCTTCGGCTTTCCATGCGATGAAATTCTCGGTCTCTGCGATGGTGTCGGTGCGGGGTTCGTTACTGTTATTGCTCATGGGATTCTCCTGGGGGTATGTGAATTGATTAATTAAAATGGGCGCTGGAGCGCTCATTACGTTCAAAAATGTAAAGGGGCGATGATCACTTTTTGGGGTTGCGATTCAGGCTGAGGCTGCGAAGGAAGCGGCGGATCGCAACGAGCATCCTTGACCCGGGCGGCGGCGCTTGATGAATCTCCTCTTCGGGCCAGGGATCTAAATCCAGCATTTTCCGCATGATGTATTTTGACAGGAGTGCGGCGGTGGCCAGAATCGGAGCGGCTACAACGACGCCGAGCAACCCAAATAAATTTGCCGCGACAATCGCCGCCACTAGGACTGCGGCTGGGTGTACTTTGAGCGCGTCGGAAAGAATGCGCGGGGAAACAAGATTATCAAAGATCTGGTCAATGACAAGCGCAACGATCAGGACGAGCAGGGTGTAGTATAAAGGCGAGAGCCCGAATAATTTGTACACTTGAAAATAGGAGACGAGGACAAGCACTGTCCAATTGATGGCGGGTCCCACGTAGGGGACAAAACGCGCAAGCCCCGCCACGAATGCAAGACTGAGGGCGTAATGCACACCCAATATGCTGAGCACAATGGAATAGATGGTGACCGCGAGGAAGAAGATGATCATCTGTCCGCGTAGAAAGGCATTCCAGGTACGACCCAATTCACGCGCAAGGCGTTCAAAATCCTGAGCATAGCCAGGGACTTCCAGGGGGACAAGCTGTCCGCGCAAGCCGCCGCTTTCTGCAAGCACAAAATATGAAGCGAGGATGACAAAGAACGTCCAGCCGAGGAAGTTGGCTGCGCCCCCGGCGACCGTGCTAAGCAATGTGCCGGTGCGGCTTAATAAGGGCTGCACCATGCCAAGCACCTGACTGCTGAGCGCTTTTAGGTCCAGTGCGCTGAAATCCACTTTGAAGGGACCAAATTGATATACGTTGCCTGAGATGTTTGCAATAAGTTGGGGCAGGGTGGTGATTGCATCCTGCACGATGGTGATCAAACTCTGCACTTGTTGCACCAGCCCTACTCCGCCAAGTGTGAGCAAGCCAAGCAAAAGAATAATGATGATGAGATAAATTACTGCAACGGAGGCATTCCAGGAGAATCGCAATTTGCGCTGAAGGAAACCCGCAAGGGGATGAAATAAGTAGGCCAGCACGAGCGCGATCAATAACGGCGTAATGACAAACTCGAACTTCACCAATAATGCGCCCACGATGACGACCACGGTCAGCGCGATGACAAGTTTTGTGTTTGTGCCCCAGGATGGGGATGTTGGGGTTTGCAATTGAGTCATGAAGATTGTTCCATTTCAAGTATACACGTTCTGCTATACTGCGAACGGTCACAAATTGCGGTTTTTAATTTTTTAGAATAACATCAAGACGAACCGCAAAGCTCGCGAAGTACGCTAAGAAAATCTTTAATCTTTGCGCTCTCCCTGGCACCGCCCGCCAGGGCAGGTGTAGCGTGCTTCGCGGTAAAAAAAAGCGCAGAATATGACCGTGTTCAGTATAGCTTGAACAGAGCTTGTTTTTATTCTATCAAAGATCAATGATTTTACAACATTAAACAAAAAAACCCGCGAGTTTGGCTCGCGGGCTGCAAGTGGTGATTAATTAACAACCGGAAATGAAAGGGAAGAAGGTACACCAGCGATACGTGGCATCTATCCACCAGAAAAAACTGATGCAAAGACAAAGGAATACAAATACGCCACCGCCAATGAAGATGGGCATCAAGTTTGTCTTTTTTGCAGGAATGCCTGAATAAACAGGAGTAGCCGCGTGGACAGGAGCAGCAACAACTGGCTGTATTGGCGGCGAGGCTACCCGCACAGCCTGGCGCGGAGATGCCATGGTTGCGCCGGGATCGATATTGATCGCGTCGTACATTAGTACAATTTGTTCACCGAGCGAGACAACATCACCAGGCTTGAGCACAACTGGGCCTGCAAGGCGCTGCCCGTTCACGAAAGTGCCGTTGGTGGAACCAAGGTCTTCAAGCACATACTTGCCGCCTTGAAATGAAAGACGGGAATGTTTGCGAGAGATTTCGGCGTCATTGATCGCAACGCTGTTGGATGCGTCACGGCCAATGATCAGTTGATCTCCCTCAAGAGGGAATATCACGCCTGGTGTGGGACCTGACCGCATAACGAATTGAAATTGAGACATCTTCTTCCTCCGAAGATAAAAATAATTAAATATAATTTCGCTTGAGTGTACAATTTTCAAGTAAAAAAGTCAAATTATTATTTCCTGTTCATTTTTTGGATTCATCAATAACTTCTGTGCGAGGCAGGGTTTTGCCTAAATAGGGCAAAAACACCGAAAAAACCGTTCCCACGCCGATCTTACTTTTTACTTCGATGCGCCCGCCATGCCCGTGAATGATCTGTTTGCAGATGGAAAGTCCCAGCCCTGTGCCGGCAACGCGGGATTCGTGTTCACGCACGCGGAAGAATTTTTCAAACAAATGCGGCAAAGATTCATCAGGAATCCCCAACCCAGTGTCCTGGACATATAAGGCTAGTTCCTTTTCAACTATTTCCGCGCGTAACATCACGGTTCCGTTAGGGCGGTTGTATTTGATGGCATTGCTCAGTAAATTTAATAGCACTTGTTTTATTTTGTCGCGGTCGGCATCGAGCAGGGGCAGTCCTTCGGGTGATTCCACACGGATTTGAATATTGTTTTCCATCGCCTTTGAAGACATTACATCTTTACATTCGTAGAACAGATCAGCGACGCTAAAGAGCAGCTTGCGAAATTGCACGCGCCCCGACTCAAGTCTCGCAAGGTCGAGGAAAGAGGATGCCAGGGCGTTGAGACGCATGGTTTCACTGTGGATATTATTAATGATCTGATCACGCTGCTCGTGAGACATTTCAGGGCGCAGGAGCAAATAGGTGGCGGTGCTAAGGGAGGATAATGGTGTGCGTAACTCGTGGACAAACTCTGAGATCAAGTCTGATTGCTGGAATAAACGCGCGTTCTCAATCGCCACTGCGGCTTGTGCCCCCAAGACCAACAGCATGGATTCGTCTGAATCGGTAAACTTGCCCTTGGGTTTGTTCAACGCCTCCAACACTCCGACGATCTTGTTCTTGGTCACCAATGGAATGCCCAGGATCGACTCCGTGGAAAACCCCGTTGTTTGCTCCACATTCGAAAAGAAACGCGGATCTTTATGCACATTTGCAATGCGCACAGCCTCGCGGTTGTTCACGATCCAGCCTGCGATGCTGCCCTCCAACGGGACGACAATACCGCGCCGTGTGGATTCATCCAAATTCGTCGCCACCTGAAAGTACAACTGACGCGAGGTATCGTCATACAATAAAATGGATGCGGCTTCTGCGCCGCTGATCTCCGCCGCAGCATGGACAATGCGCGAGAGCAGAATATCCAGGTCCAGGGTGGATGCGAGATCGCGCGCAATATCTATCAAACGGCGATAGCCATCCAATCGTTCAGTTTTTACTTCAGCCATTTAATACCTTCTCCACGATTGCCGGAATGATCAAAGCCGCATCTTCCAGTATCTCTACATCTGAACGTACATTTAAATAGGTTGGTACGTTGTTGACAATGATCAAATGCGCGCCGCGATCCAACGCCTGCATGGGTAGCCCAGCCACTGGCAAAACTTCAAGGGATGAACCCACCACCAGCATCAGGTCACATTGACACGCTTCCCGCTGTGCCTTCGACCACGCCGCTTGCGGCAATTGTTCGCCGAACAGAATTACGTCTGGTTTAAGGATCTGTCCGCACTTTGGGCAACGAGGAATTTTTCCATCTTCGACAAACTTATCAAGATGAAGCGCGGCCTCCACTTGATGATAACACTGGGTACAAGTTAAAGTTTGCATGCTCCCGTGCATTTCGATTACAGTTTTTGACCCCGCCTTTTGGTGGAGCATATCTATATTTTGGGTAATGATGGAACGTACGCGCCCCGCCTTTTCCAACTCAGCCAGTGAAAGATGCGCCGGGTTGGGCTGGGCATTATATATCTGACTCGCCAATGGGCGAAACCACTCGAAGAATCGTTCTGGCGCAGTGCGAAAGGTGCTGAGCGAAGCCACCTCCAGCGGTTCATCACGTGACCATAAGCCTGTCCCTGTGGATCGGAAATCTGGTATACCCGACGGAGTGGATAGTCCGGCTCCCGTGAGCGAGACAGCGTGTTTCGCTTGGCGGAATAAATCCGCGGCAAAATCAATGGCTGTCTGCGTCTGAGGGGAAAAAATGGTCATGCCGCTTTTTCGCGCTCAAGAGTTTTTTCGCGCTCAAGAATGGTATCTGCGATCTTAAGGAATTGTTGGGATGTCATATTGGTTGGCTGGCTGATCACGGATGGCGTTTGCAGGCGCGTTGCCTGTACGAATGCCTCTGGGGCGGGAGTCAGTGTGGCGGCGATCGAATGCTCCAGTTTTTCCTGTACCTGCGACAACTGCATTTGTGCTTCGCTGCGCATGCGATTATTCAACACCACGCTAATACTCTTTCGGTCAATTTTCAGGTCTGCGATATCGTCGATCAACAGTTTGGTGTGTTGAATGGTGCCGGGCGTGCCTTCAATGACAATAATGCGTTCATTACACATCGGCAGGATCTTCTGCACAAAGGTCGGCAGACCATTGCCCAGGTCCAGAATGACAAAACGAGCAAGTGTGGAAAGACGGGCAACAAGCGCCTCATAATTCTGCACTTGCGAGGTCAAAGTCACATCGCGCGGATTTTCAGAGGCGAGCAAAAGTTTTAATCCAGAGTTATGTGAGGTGAGGCAGGATTCAACTTTTTCGCGCGTCACTTCCACCACGCTCCCCTGTAAAAGTTCGGTCAATCCTTTTTGATTCTGAAATCCAAAATCGGCGCCGATCGTGCCTTGTCCGGGCGTGAGTTCGGCAAGGATTACATTGGATTGCGTCCGTGTGTAGATCCCTGCCGCCAAATTGGAGGCCAGTGAAGAAACGCCCAATCCGCCGCGCGCGGAAAGCACACCGATCACATATCCGTGATGCTCATGCGAAGCAGTGACAATTTGATTCGGTTCTTTTTCTTTTTGCGCAACGCGCGCGAGCAGCGCCTTGACATGCGCCTGTAATTCGGTGGGATGCGTGGGTTTGGTCAGGTAGTCATCCGCGCCCACTTCAAAGCCGGTAACTTTATCGTCCAACTGTGTCTTTGCAGTGAACATCAGGATCGGGACTGCCAGCGTGACAGGATTTTTACGCAAGCGGCGCGCAACTTCATATCCGTCCATGTCCGGCATCATCACATCCAAAAGGATCAGGTCTGGGCGCTCTTCGAACGCTTTCGCCAATCCCTGTGCGCCGTTTGATGCAGCTATGATCTCATAGCCTTGTCTCTGCAACATGAGCCCGACAAGCTTTAATGTGTCTACATCATCATCAATGATTAGGATTTTTTCTGCCATTTTTTCCTCTGCCAGCTAAATACCGTCTGTTTCATCCAATTATAACGGACAAGTTCTTATATTTCATTAATGGCGTCAAGAGTCTTTGTGATTTTCCCGCTACCCGCTGACCGATTATGATTATTCCCGGAAACGCTTTAACATCCCATTAACAGATAATTTTTCCTTTATGGTATATTCTCGTCAATGCCTGAAACAATTCTTATCGTTGAAGATGAAATCTCTTTACAAGAGACCCTTGCCTATAGCCTGAAAAAAGAAGGTTATACGGTGGAAACTGTTGGGGATGGACGGGCTGCGCTTGAAGCTGCGCGGCGCTTGAGACCTGACCTGATCGTGCTCGATATTATGCTGCCCGAAATGGACGGTTTTGAAGTGGCGCGCATTCTGCGCAAGGAAATGTCCACAGCCATTTTGATGCTGACTGCGCGCGACGATGAAATTGACCGTGTCGTGGGTCTCGAAGTTGGCGCGGATGATTACCTGACCAAACCGTTTTCGATGCGCGAATTGCTGGCGCGAGTCAAGTCACAGCTTAGACGCGCACGTTTGCTGCGCGAGGAAATGGGAAAAACCAGAGACGCAAACACTCCACACGAAAAGTTAACTTTTGATAATCTCATCATTGACCTCACGCGCCGTGAAGTGCTTCTTAATGATGCTCCCATACAGATCAAGCCAAAAGAATATGAACTGTTGCTTTTTCTCGCCGAACACCGCCGCCAGATGCTTTCGCGTGAATTCATCCTCGAGCGCGTGTGGGGCTGGGACTTCATCGGCGACAGCCGCACAGTGGATGTACATGTCCGCTGGCTGAGGCAGAAGATCGAAGCGGACTCATCGAACCCCGTGCGTATTGTCACTGTGAGAGGCGGCGGATATCGGTTTGAAGGATAAGGAAAAGGATGAATGATGAAGGATAAAGGATGAATTCGATTATCTCGGCGGTAATAATCGTTTTGTTTCTTGTCGCTGCATGGTTTGCGTGGCGATATTATGATTTAAAACGGCGGGTGGATGAATATGCTCGTCTTGTCCGAGTCGCACCAGAAAGACTCCCCACTGATATAAGGCAAATTGAAAATCTATCAAACGCAATCGCTTCACTCAAAGCAACCTTCGACCTTCAACTTTCGACTTTAGCCTCGAATAACGCGCGCCTCTCCACCGTGCTTGAACAACTCACCGATGGCGTGATCATTGTGGATGCGAATGGGCTGATCCAGTTTGTGAACCCTGCGGCGCAAAAACTTTTTGAAACATCCAATGCGCTTGGGCGCAGTGTCACCGAGGTTGTGCGAAACCATCAACTGGTGGATGCGTGGCGGCGCTGCCAGCAAACAGATGAAATGCAAAGCGAGTCTGTTGAATTGCCCGCGCGCCATCAATTCTTGCAAATGATCGCCATTCCTGATACCCACGCCAGCGGGAGCCTGCTGCTCGTACAGGATCTGACACGCGTCCGCAGGCTTGAAACCGTGCGGCGGGATTTTATCTCGAATATTTCGCACGAATTGCGGACTCCGCTCGCCTCGCTCAAAGCGCTGACCGAGACGTTGCAAAACGGCGCCCTTGCAGACCCGGTAGCTGGTCCGCGTTTCCTTGGCAGGATCAACGCCGAAGTGGATGCGCTGACGCAGATGGCGCAGGAATTGCTCGACCTCTCGCGCATTGAATCAGGGCAGGTGGAATTGATTCTCGCGCCGCTTGCACCGATGATTTTGGTCAACTCTGCTGCCGACCGCATGAGAATGCAAGCCGAGCGCGCACGATTAAAATTATCCATTAAGTGTGAGGCTGATCTAAAAAATATCCACGCGGATCAATCGCGGTTGGAGCAGGTGCTGGTGAATCTGATTCACAACGCGGTCAAGTTCACAAAGCCCGGGGGGGAGATTTCCCTCGAAGCCGAATCAGTTTCAAGCGGTGTGAGATTCGCTGTGCGGGATTCAGGAGTCGGAATCCCAGCGGAGAGTCTATCCCGTATCTTTGAGAGATTCTACAGAGTCGACAAGTCCCGCACAGGTTCAGGCACGGGACTTGGACTTTCGATTTCAAAACATATCATCGAAGCGCACGGCGGAAAAATTTGGGCGGAGAGTGATGAAAGGCGTGGAAGTGTTTTTTATTTTGTGATCCCCGTGTTTTAGAAATAGCGTGGGGGAGTTCAAGAAATGAATTTCCGTTTTAGCATGTTCACGTAATGATCCTCCTCGTAATTTTCAGCAATCCTATTAATGGCAATGCTGAGAAATTCAGAAAAGGTCTTTGCCATATCTATTTCGTTTTTGCTAAAAGAGGTATGGGTAGCACGGCTGAGGGAGAGAATGCCGTCAAGGTTTCCTCCACTTGCTATGGGAAGCCCTAGCCATACTTTTGTTTTACCGATGAATTCCATTCCCTTCCATAAGGGTGACAGGTTGGTGTTTTCAATATGCATGTGCTCCCTTGTATCAAAGATTGATTTTACCAAGGGCTGACTGTCTATGGGTTCGGATAATTGATATAAGAGCTCGTGGTGACTGGAAATTTTCATCCATTGACTGGGTTTGATCAGGACAACCGCGCGATGATATGGGGTTGTACGTTTGATCGCATCAATGATCATCTCCAGCGATGTATCAAGGGGAATATCTGCCTTGATGGAGCGCTCGATGCGATTCATGCTGCTGATGATGTTGTTCATATTTTCCATGACCAAGGACTGCGCCATGAGCAGGATGTGCATATCCAACTGACGAAAGGAACCATCATCATATTCCATGATCAGTGGATCGTAAATATTTTTAGACTGCCTGCCGATGGCGATATCAGCCGCAGTATTTATTCTAGTGTTGCTGGAGATTCTGAAGATCGTTGTTCCCAGGTTTTCCTGCAATTCAATGATTGGTTTTCGCAGGAATAACTCCACCCCATAACGATGTCCCAGGCGCTCAAACATTTTACTGCGGGGAATCATACTGTGGATTTTGTCGTCACGAACCAGAACCACACCGGGGATTTCGGGGTGCGCTTCCAGGTGGAGCGAAACTTCTTCTGTGATGGTTTCAACGGATACTTGATATTCATGTGAAGGTAGTTCACCTACCGACACAGGCGGATACAACTGACCCGTAGGCAGCATGAACATTGAACGAGGATTCATCATTGCATTGTAGATGATGTAAATTAAGCCCCCTTGAACAATAGGTTAACACCTCTTTTAATTCATTTACAGGGGTTAACTCATAAATTTTTCCTGAACATCAACAACATCCTTGCCAGCTTCAGGTACGAGGCGGGTGTACGTGCCATTTGATTGAAGAATGCGCGCGCGCGTATTATCTTTCAAATAAGTTTCCAGAACATGCTGGCGTAAATACTTTATATGTTCCCTGCTTTCTACCGGAAAGACAACTTCGACGCGGTGGTTGAGATTGCGCGGCATTAGGTCTGCGCTTCCCAAATAGATTTCTTCCCTGCCGTCGTTATGAAAATAAAATAAACGGCTGTGTTCGAGGTAACGCCCGACAATGCTGATGACACGAATATTTTCACTGACGCCTTTTATGCCGGGGCGCAAACAGCACATGCCGCGCACTAACAAGTCAACCTGTACGCCTGCCTGGGATGCCCGATATAAAAGCTGGATCATTGGCGGGTCAACCAGTGAATTGGTTTTGAAGATCAGGCGGGCTTTGCGTCCTTGTTGCGCGTGTTCGATCTCACGCTGGATCATTTTTTCCAGTCTCTTGCGCAGGCTGACGGGGGCGATAAATAACTTGCGATATTCCTGTTTTGTGGAATACCCTGTTAAATAATTAAATAGGTCGGTTGCGTCTGCGCCCATGTCTTCGTCACAGGTGAAGAGACCGATGTCTTCATAAATGCGGGAAGTGAGCGCATTGTAGTTGCCTGTTGCAAGATGTAAATAGCGGCGAATCCCTTCGCCTTCCTGGCGGACAACCATGGTGACTTTGCAATGGGTCTTCAATCCCACGAGACCATAGACCACATGCACGCCCACCTCTTCCAATGCACGCGCCCAGCCGATATTTGATTCTTCATCAAAGCGCGCTTTCAATTCAACCAGCACCGCCACCTGTTTTCCGCGCTCGGCTGCTTCCAGCAGAGCTTCGACTACAGGCGCATTTGTGCCGACACGATACAGGGTTTGCTTGATCGCCAGCACCTGTGGATCACGCGCGGCGGCATTGAGAAAATCAACCACGGGGTTGAAAGAATCATACGGATGATGGACCAGAATATTTCCGTTTCTGATCGCTTCGAAAATTTCGGATGCGCTGGCGGCGTGTTTGAATGCCTTGGGTACACGCGGTTTGTAGGGGATGTCTTTCAGATCGTGCCGTTCCACGTTGTTGTAAAGCTGCCATAATCCGCTCAAGCCCAGCGGACTATCCAAAACGTAGACATCGTTACGCGACACTTCAAGGTTATCCACCAGCAGTTCGCGGATATTCTCAGGCATCGATTCGTAGACAGCCACCTGCACCACCGAACCAAACTTTCGTTTGCGGATATTCTGCTGCATGGTTTCCAACAGATCATCGGCTTCGAGTTCCTGAATTTCAATATCCGCATCGCGCACAATGCGGAAGGGATGCGCGGAAGTGACTTCCATGCCGGGGAAAAGATCATGGAGGTTCGCGGCGATCAGCTGCTCCAGCCAGACAAAATAATGCTGGTGCGGAATCGTCCCGTCCTTGCGGACTCCGCCCGAAGAATGCTTGATCGGTAGAAGGCGCGGCAGGGTATCCGGCACTTTCAATCGCGCAAATTTCTCGTTCCCCTTTTTATCGCGGATGACGATGGCGAGGTTCAAACTTAAATTGGAAATATGCGGGAATGGATGCCCTGGGTCAAGTGCCAGCGGTGTCAGCACTGGGTAGATCACTTCTTTGAAATAAGTGTCAGCGCGTTCTTTTTGCGTTTTGCTTAATTTTTGATAATCGATCAGGTGAATGCCCGTTTTATCGAGCTTGGGCAAAAGTTTACGTTGATAACAGCGTTGCGCCTCGATCATCAATTCCTGCGCCAACTTGCGGATTGCGGCAAGTTGATCTAGCGGCGTCTTGCCATCTGGCGAGATTTCCATGATCCGCGCTTCCACCTGCTTGCGGATGCCTGAGACGCGCACCATGAAGAACTCATCCATGTTCGAGCCGAAGATGGCAAGGAATTTTGCGCGTTCAAGCAGCGGCTTCGATTCATCCCAGGCTTCTTCGAGTACGCGGCGCTGAAATTCCAGCAGACTCAACTCACGGTTGAGATAAAGAGCGGGGGCGGTAAGGTCAACGGAAACGGTTTCAGTCATGTTTATTTTTCGCCGAGGTCAACAAGGATGCCTGGGGTAAGCAGCCATTCCAATGTGGCTTTGCGCGTGTGGTGGAGGTCATCGGCAGAGAGCCTGCACACGCCGCCTTTTTTGAGGGTCATGTCTACGGCGGCGTTGTCAGAAACAAGCAAACTGACCAGCGCGGTCAATTGGGGTTCATGCCCTACCAATGCGATACTAAGCGCGCTGTATTTTTCGTTCATTTCAGCGATCAATAGATCAGGGTCACCCATGGGGATAAGGTTATCGCTGAAGACGACATCCTTTTTAATCTTGAAAACATCCGCAAGGATTTCTGCGGTCTCTTTGGCGCGCTGGTATGGACTGGATAGGATCAAATCAAAATCGGTGCCAAGGGCGCGCAAACCCTTCGCAATCTGACGCATTTTCTTTTTGCCTTTATCGGTCAGCGGACGCTGGCTGTCTTCTTCGTACTCGGGCGTGCCTTCGTCCACAGCAATGGCATGGCGGATGATATATAAATTCATGGTTTATTTCTCCTGAGGAAACTGTTGATCTGGCGCAGTGCGCCAAAAGGTAATTATCTCACCTTTGTCTTCGATGAAACGCGATAAGGCAAGGGCGTGGCGTTCTTTGTAATAAGCGCGGGCAGGTTCGGGGGCATAGGAAGCGGGCGCAATTTTGTCAAAATCCGCAAGTTCCTGCAAAGCCACTTCCATGTCTTGAATGTCACCCATGACTGTTTGATAATCATGCATTCTTTTTAGATGATCTGCGGGCATATTCTGAAGGGTTGGATAAATGGCTTCAAGCTTGTAACGGAATTTCTTGAATGCCAACCTTAGACGATGGATCGTGGCAGGCTGACTCGCGTCAACCAATGTGTAGCGTTGAATAACAATTGCATACGCTTCATCAACGACTGAAAGCAAGTTCGTATCCAGGTCTGTCTGTTCGAATGCGTCTATTATTTGATTTAGTTTCTTGATCCGCTTTGAGAGGTTTGCGATTCTCAAGGATTTTATCTGTTTACGAGCCGCGCGCAAGAGCTTTTTTTCCTTGCGCTGTAAATATTTTTGATAAGGTCGCAGCGCCGGGGTCTCGTGAATGCTCTCGGATATATCGGCAAGCAATGCCTGCACGTTGCGCAGATCATCAAGATCATCGAGTTGGTCTTTTAGCAGTCGGCGTATTTTTTGAATTACAGGGTCTGGTATCACGGCGCGTAGGAGATCAAGAAAAGAAAGCAGGCGGCGTGTCGCTACACGGAAATCATGCACCGCCGCTTCAGAAAATTCGCGGCGACAGGTTTTTAGCTCGGCTTTGTATTGTTCCCAGCGCGTATTTAGTGCGCCAGGTAAAAGGGTTGGCATATTAATGTATTACTCCAAAATTTTCAGTTTTACACCAAATACATCTTGAAATAGCCTTTGCCGTTTTTCAAGCGCCCAGCGCTCCAGCATTAGATCACCGTTTCCTTGCAGTTTTAATTTCCAGGTATTTTTTTGCTGTTCAAGTTGTATGGCTCTCACTCGCCCCGTGTGGCTGACGTCCAAAGCATCTGCTAGGCGCATCAGCGCAGAAAGTTCGGTCACCACGATGCGATCTGCGGGGGGCAGGCTTCTGAAACCGTCATCCTGAAAAGAGGGTGTTGACTTGCTATGGTATTGAATGATATTGGCAACAATGTTTTGCTGGGCTTCAGATAACCCAACCAGCGGGCTGGCTTTCAGAATGTAATAGCCGTGTTGGTTATGGTCCACTGTATTAATAAAATGACCAATGTCATGCAGCAATGCCGCAACTTCCAGCAGTAATTTATTTTCTTCATCCGGGTTGTGCAAAGCGTGAGTCTGGTCAAATAAACTTGCGGCGTGACGGGCAACATGTTTCGCGTGTTCTGCGTCGAACTGATATTTTTCGCCGAGTCGCAGCGCGGAAGTCCACACTTGTTCACGCGGCGAAACGCGTACATTTTCCTGCAAGTTGTACGCCATGTCCCACAGCACGCCGTCTTTCAAACCGACATTGGGGATAAGCACTTCCTTGATCTTCGCTTCATGCGCGATCATTTGCAGGACGATGGATGCAGGCAGGATGACATCTGCGCGGTCTGGCTTTAACTTGAACTTGCGCATCCTTTCTTCGACCTTCATCCTGCTCAGTGTTTCAACGAGTTTATCCAACTCTTCGAGAGTGATGGCGCGGTCACTCTCGCGCTTGAAAAGTTTCTGGCGTAAATTCCCCATCTCCTCGATGTTTCCCCCTGTCCCGACGCAAATGTCTATTTTTTGGGAACCAAGCTCACGGTCAATGCGGTGGCGCGCCGCTTCAGCATATTCCCGCACCAGTTTATGAAAGGGCAGCGCGGCGTTTTTTTCATCGCTTAATTTCTTAAGCAGGCGCACGGTTCCCATGTTGTAACTTTCTGTGGAAAGAATATTCGCGTTTTCTGAAAGGGTCACTTCCACACTGCCGCCCCCGATATCAATTAATAAAGCATGCTTATTCTTGAGGTTGACCGCCTGCGCCACAGCCAAATGGATCAGGCGCGCCTCCTCTTCCCCGCTGATGATCTCGATCTCGATCCCTGTGGCGCGCGCGATGCGTTCAATTAAAAGGTCGCCGTTGGTCATTTCACGCATGGCGCTGGTGGCAACCGCGCGGATCTTTTCCGCTTTATGATCGTCCGCGATCTTGCGGAAACGGCTGAACGCATCCAGCGCTTGCTGCGCGATTTCCTCGCTGACGATGCCGGTTGTAAAGGCATCCTGCCCGAGGCGCACGGGAAGGCGCAGATTTTCCACTGCTTCTACCTTCCCGTCGTAGACGATCCGTCCGACGACCATACGCATGGCGTTGGAGCCAACATCAATTGCGGCAATAATTTGCATGATTCTAATTCTTTATTTTGGGTGGCGAGGATTGGAAACATCATGGCACCTCAGGAACAACAGACCGTCGCCAACATTTTTTTCTGCCAGAACCCTGAGGGCGCATAATTCTCTCTTTGTAGATGATTTGGTTATTATACGATAACCCGCTGAACTTAACGCCCGCTGAAGGACTTGTTAACAATTGGTAATGGAAATCTGGATTGAACTTAAACAATCCATTAATTTTCTGTTCCCCGCGGCTTAATAGATGCTGGATACACTTGCTAAAAAACAATGGAGCAACGTATGGGCAATATTCTTTTTATTTGTGGCTCTCTCAACCAAACAACTCAAATGCACAAGATCGCCTGTCATTCCATGAAAGAGCATAACTGCTATTTCACGCCTTATTACGGTGATGGGATCGTAAACCTGTTAGCCAAAATGGGCTGGTTGAATTTCACAGTTTTAGGCGGACGTCACATGCGAGAAACTGAAGAATATCTATCCAGCCACAACCTGCAAGTTGACCCGCGCGGGGAAGCCCGTTCGTATGATCTGGTGGTGACATGCAGTGACTTGTTGGTGCAGAAAAATATCCGCAACAAAAGAGTGATTTTGGTGCAGGAAGGAATCACAGAGCCTGAAGGGATCATGTTTCATCTGGTCAAATGGCTGAAACTTCCCCGTTATTTAGCCAACACCTCCACAAGCGGATTATCCAATGAGTATGATATTTTTTGTGTGGCATCCACAGGATACGCAGAGCTATTTGTCCGTAAGGGGGTGCATGAGAGAAAAATAGCGGTGACGGGAATCCCAAATTTTGACAATCTAAAAACCGTGCGGCAGAATAATTTTCAATTTCACGGGCATGTCCTTGTGGCAACTTCTCCCTTGCGTGAAACCTTCCGCATGGATGATCGGCGGGCATTCATCCGCAAATGCAGCGCAATTGCAGGCGGGCGCACGCTGATCTTTAAACTGCATCCTTTGGAAGACACTGAAAGGGCAATCCGCGAGATCCATGAAAATGTGCCGGGCGCGATTGTATTTTCCCATGGCGATATTAATCAGATGATCGCAAATGCCGAAGTGGTCATCACCCAGCAGTCTACCTGTACGTATGTCGCGCTTGCGCTCGGCAAGGAAGTATATAGCAATCTGAATATTGAAGAATTAAAACAATTAATGCCGATCCAGAATGACGGCATCTCTGCTGAATATATTGCGCGCATCTGCGACCGCGTATTGCACACCCCCCTGGAAATATTGCAGGCAAAACGCAAACAAACTCAGCCGCGCCTGAAACGAAAACAAGCCGACGCTTATTGATCTTGCATTTTTGTTTACCAGTTGTTAACCATCTCTTAGGTCGTTATTAAAGAGATTGATGTATGATTTCAATATAGAAATGGAGAGCGTATGGAAACAATCTTACCTTCAGTGATTTTTGTATCTATAGTTGTTGTTTTTAGCATAGATGCGACCCGCAAACGTCGTGACTTTCTAAAGAAACACAAACGCGCTTAATTCATTTTCTTCTCCTCCTTCGCCTCTCTGAGGCAAACTACCCGCCCAATCAGCGGGTAGTTTTTGTTAACGGAACCCATACAATTTCTTAAAACAATCTTCACAGGTTCTTAATGACCAGTGGATAAACTTATGATTGTAAAAGGAGAAAACTATGGGACTTGCAGATTTGCACTTACACACAATTTACAGCTATGACGGTACAGCATCCCTTGCTGCCGTTTTGAACCGAGCCAAACAACTGGGTCTGGATGTGATCGCCATTACCGACCATGATGAAATTAGAGGCGCGCTCAAGGCGATGGAAATCGCGCCAAACTACGGCGTGGAAGTGATTCCCGGAATTGAGATCACCACCGCTGACGGCGACCTGCTGGCATTCTTCATCACACAAAAAGTGGATGCCGGACTTTCTCTGGTTGAAACAGTTTTGCGCGTGCGCGAACTCGGCGGCGTTTGTGTTGCTCCGCACCCAATGGCGGGCGGCATGGGCATGAAAAGCCTGAGCGGACGCACGATCTTGAAAGCCTTGCGCAACCCACAGGTAGCTGAAACTCTAATTGGCATTGAAGTCTATAACGCTACTGCCTTGGATAGAATTAGCAATCACTACGCAAACATTCTTGCCAGCCGGATGAATATTGCCAAAACAGGCAGCAGCGACGCGCACATCATAGACACCATCGGCTTTGGCGCAACTGAATTTGAAGGCAGCAGCGCCGCAGATTTATTATCCGCTTTGAAAAATAAAACCACCAAAGTCCGCAGGCAAAATGAATGGAGCGCATTCAGGATTTTGGGAAGTTGGGGAATTCGTTATATGGGAAGCGCGTTTATACGATTATCCATGACTACGCAGTAAAAGAGGACTCGCCATGCTAATATTTTGCATAACCATATATCTTATCTTTTCTATGCCGATCCTGATATTGATCTGGGCGATGCTGGTTGTCGCAAAATGGGATGACACAGAAAGAGGATATGACCTTCTCGAAGACCGTATTTTATCTTTTGATTAATTATAAATAAAACAAAACAGGAAAAAATGTCCAAAAATATTTTAGTAACCAACGACGATGGCGTACTGGCTCCCGGGCTTTTGGCTCTGGCACAGGAAATGCGTCATCTGGGTAAAGTAACCATCCTCGCACCAGACCGTAACTGGTCTGGCAGCGGACATGTAAAAACATTGGACCGCGCCTTGCGCCTGCGTGAATTCCATCTTGAAGACGGCTCACAAGCCTTTGCCAGCGATGGCGCACCATCCGATTGTGTGGCTCTGTCCATGCTTGGATATTTCAAAGAGAAATTTGATCTGGTGGTCTCTGGTATCAATGTTGGCGCAAACCTTGGGCATGACGTAACCTATTCAGGAACCGTCACCGCCGCGATGGAAGCCGTGATCGCAGGCGTCCCGGGTGTTGCAGTTTCGCTTGAAGTGCCCGAAGGACATGTCGGGACGGTTGATTTTCGACCTGCCGCACATGCCGCCTGTATCGCCGTTCAAAATGTGATCGCCAACGGATTGCCCGCCGACACCTTGTTAAATGTCAACGTGCCTTTTCTGAAAGAGGAAGATATTCACGGCTTCCGTATTACCCGCCAGGGATTGCGCGTGTATCACAGCCGACTCGACGAACGCACCGATCCGCGCGGACGCCCCTACTACTGGATCGGTGGTGACGCGCCGACGGGTGTCTCAGAATCTGGGACAGATGTCGGGGCGTTGGCAGCGGGCTATGTCTCCGTCACACCTTTGCAGCTTGACCTGACCGCCTATCGCGCCATTTCCGATTTGAATACATGGAACTGGCACTCTCAACCTTTTGAAGTATCGCTGCTTACTCCTTCTGTTGTTGGAGCAGAACCGTAAGCCACGTTCATTTTCCTCCTCCTTGGCAGTCTTCCATGCGAAGACGCTGCCCGCCATTTCTGGCGGGCAGTTTTTTCTTAACGAGATGTTAACCAATCCTTCTATTGCCCTTAAGAGCGGGTGATTATCATCTCATCGTTGTATAAAACCTAAAGGAGAATTGAAATGTTAAAAACCGTTCGTTCATTATTTTTTGTAGTAGTGGCCTTGAGCCTCTTGCTCGCCGCTTGCGGCGCCCCAGCCACCGTGGCTCCCACCGTTGCCCCCGAACCGACCCAGGTTCCCGCAACCGTCGTCCCAACCGTCGCCCCCACCGAAGACCCGATGGCAATGTTCGCCCCCGCAGCAGTCACCGGTGACATCATCACCGCTGGTTCCTCCACCGTGTTCCCTCTTTCCGAGCGCATGTCTGAACTCTTCCAACAGGAAGGCTACACTGGCAACATCACCGTTGACAGCATTGGTTCAGGCGCTGGCTTCGAGCGTTTCTGCAAGACCGGCGAAACCGACATCGCGAATGCTTCCCGCAAGATCAAGGATGCCGAAGTCGAGAACTGCAAAGCCCTCGCAACTCCCCGCGAACCGATCGCTTTCCGCGTAGGTACCGATGCGCTGACAGTCGTTATTAGCGCAGAAAATGATTTTGTTACCGCTCTTACACTTGAACAACTCGGCAAGATTTTCACGGGTCAGTTCACCAAGTGGAATCAAGTGGATGCTGCCTACCCTGCCGAAGCCATTTTGCTCTACGGCCCAGGCGCCGATAGCGGCACCTTCGATTACTTCAACGAAAAAGTTGTTGCTCCTCTCTATCCTGACGCTGCCGGAAAAGCTGATGTTGCCGCTGGTAAAGCTGCGCTTCTCGGCACCCCGGGCGCTCAGTTCTCAGAAGATGACAACGTGCTCGTTCAAGGCGTGGAAGGCTCCAAGTACGCCATTGGTTACTTCGGATTTGCCTACTTCTCCGAGAACGCTGGTAAGCTGAAAGCCGTAGCTGTTGAAGGCGTTGAACCTTCCCAGGCAACTGTCGATGACGGAACCTACCCGATCTCCCGCCCGCTCTTCATCTACTCCGATGCGAACATTCTCAAAGAGAAACCCCAGGTTGCTGCGTTCATCTACTTCTACCTGAGCAACGTCAATGATCAAATTAGCGACGTGGGTTACTTCCCCGCTCCCGCCGCAGACACGCAAGCTTCCATGGATGCATGGACATCCGCTACAAGCAAGTAAGAAATAAAATATAATACAGGGCTGGTCTCAAAAACTGAGACCAGCCCATTTATGCTGTAAAAGGCAAAATGAAAAATACACTCATGGAAAATAAAAATTTCCGCCCGCTAGATCTAAAAAAGAAAATACGCCCTGGGGAAAGTGTCATCCAATCCCTGCTATTTATTTCAGGGGTTTTATCCATTTTCATCACCGTCGCCATCGTCTACGAACTCGGCAAGGAAGCCCTGCTTTTCTTCAACAATCCCGATGTGACACTGGCTAAATTTTTAGGGACAACCCGCTGGCAGCCAGGCATTGGACTTTTTGGGATCTGGCCTCTGGTGACCTCGACTCTCATCACGAGCGCCATTGCCATCTTCGTCTCGCTTCCTCTCGGGCTGGCAGCTGCTCTGTTTCTAAGTGAATATGCCACGCTGAAAGCTCGGTCAGCGTTAAAACCCATCCTCGAAGTTCTCGCGGGAATCCCGACGGTTGTGTACGGTTATTTTGCCTTGCTCTTCATGACGCCTCTTCTGCAAAGTATTTTCGGCGAAGGCGTGGAAGTGTACAACATGGCGTCAGCTGGCATCGTGATGGGGATCATGATCCTGCCGTTGATCGCCTCCATGAGCGAAGACGCCTTGAGCGCGGTGCCGCGTTCCCTGCGTGAAGCCGCGTATGCGATGGGCGCGACAAAATTCGAGACCAGTATGCAGGTTGTTTTGCCCGCCTCGTTATCTGGTGTTGGCGCGGCATTGATTATCGGCATCTCTCGCGCCGTGGGTGAAACCATGATCGTAGCCATCGCTGCGGGTTCTGGTCCCAACTTCACCTTTAATCCCTTCAAAGCCGCCGAGACCATGACCGGTCATATTGCGCGCATCAGCGGCGGTGACCTGAGCTACAACTCCATTGATTACACCAGTCTTTTTGCGGTTGCGTTGATGTTATTCCTCGTGACTTTGGTTCTAAATCTCGTCAGTCAGGTGGTCGTTGAAAGATTCCGAGAGAAGTATGAGTAGGCAATTATGAACCCAACAGATAACCACTACCCCTCAGGCGAATTCTTTCGCAAATCACTCAATATCCGCTACCGAATTGCATCCATCTGGCAGGGAATATTTTTCTCCGCATTATTGATCGCCATGCTCAGCCTTGCTGCGCTGCTTTACAATGTGGTCGATGGCGCTTTCGGTTATGTGGCTTTTGAATATAAAAATGACCCAGCCGAATTCACTGCGAAACCGCTGAATGATTTAAGCAGACAAGAACTGCTTGATCTTCTCAAAAACAAGCTTTCTTCTGGCGCGTACAAAAAGCTGGATAACGAAAAGCCAATGGGCTCCCGTTCGAAGTCTGTTCTTTATACCCTTGTGCTCGAACGCTTGATCCAGATTGACACAAAACAAAACTGGTCCATGACCGATTCCATTTTGCGCGGAAGCGAGATCAAAGCCGAAGTCGCGCAGAAATATCCGAAAGCAAAGTTGGAATTCCGCTCATGGCTTACGCCGGTATTCCTGACCACGCCCATGTCATCCAAAGCAGAGTTCGCAGGCGTGCGGACTGCCATCCTCGGCTCATTGTGGATGGTGGGAATCGCCATCCTTTTCGCCCTGCCGATTGGCACAGGCGCGGCGATCTATTTGCAGGAATATGCCACAAAGAACTTTTTGAACCGCATTATTCAAACCAATATTAATAACCTCGCGGGCGTGCCAAGTATCGTGTACGGAATGCTCGGGCTGGCGATCTTCGTCCGCGCTTTCGAACCCTTTACCAGCGGAAGCATGTTTGGCATCACAGACTCAAACGGGCGCACGATCCTATCCGCTGGATTGACGATGGGCGTACTCGTCCTGCCGTTGATCATCATCAACGGACAGGAAGCGATCAAGGCTGTGCCTGATTCACTTAGACAGGCTGCGTATGGATTGGGAGCTACCCGCTGGCAAACGATCTGGCACCACGTTTTGCCGAACGCTTTGCCGGGTATTTTGACGGGCAGTATTTTGGCGGTCTCACGCGCCATCGGCGAAACTGCTCCGCTGATCGTGGTGGGCGCATCAACTTTTATCAGCATTGACCCAAGTGGACCGTTCTCGAAATTCACCGCCCTGCCCATTCAGATCTATCAATGGACAACACGCGCCCAATCGGAATTCCATTCCATTGCGGCAAGCGCCATTATTGTGCTGCTTGTGCTGTTGTTGACCTTGAACGCCACTGCGGTAATCATCCGCAACCGAGTGCAGAGAAAATATTAGGGTTTTAAAGGAAATACTATGCAAAATAACGAAACTCCACAATACGCGATCGAGACCAAAGACCTGTCCATTTTTTATGGAGCCTTCAAAGCGGTCAACGAAGTTAATATGAAACTTGAAAAGCAAAAAGTCACTGCTATTATTGGACCGTCGGGTTGTGGGAAATCCACACTGCTGCGCTCCATCAATCGCATGAATGACTTTGTGCCCAGCAGTTATGTGACCGGCGAATTGCTCATGCACGGACAAAATCTTTACGGCTCGAACATAGACCCGGTTGAAGTCCGCAGAAGCATTGGCATGGTTTTCCAAAAGCCGAATCCATTTCCAAAATCCATTTTTGAAAATATCGCCTGGGGCGCGCGCATCAATGGCTTCAAGGGCAACATGGATGAACTCGTGGAGCAATCCCTGCGCGCCGCCGCGCTTTGGGAGGAAGTAAAAGACGTGCTCAAAAAGAGCGCCTACGAACTTTCAGGCGGACAGCAGCAGCGCCTGTGCATTGCGCGTACCATCGCCATTCAGCCTGAAATTATTTTGATGGACGAACCTGCTTCCGCGCTTGACCCGATCTCCACACTGCGCATTGAAGAACTGATGCAGGAACTCAAGAAAAACTACACCATCATCATCGTCACCCATAACATGCAGCAAGCCGCGCGTGTGTCAGATTACACCGCCATGATGATGCTGGATAAAGAAGGTTCACGCTCCGGCACGGTGATCGAATTTTCGGAAACAAAAAAGATATTCACCAATCCCAAAGACAAGCGCACCGAAGATTATGTGACGGGAAGATTTGGGTAAGATTCGTCATTGCGAGGGCGTTTTTGCTCTTGCCCGAAGCAATCTCCATATGACATAAGATTGCTTCGTCGAGAAGATCACTCTCCTCGCAACACTTGCACCGGCACGCAAGTGCAGGTGTGACATATTGGAGAAAAATCATGTCTAAACCAAAAGTATTATTTCTTTGCACAGGCAACTCCGCGCGTAGTCAAATGGCTGAGGGACTCTTGCGCGCGATGGCTGGGGATCATTTCGAAGTTTTCAGCGCAGGCACAGAGCCAAAGGGCAGCATCCTGCCTGAGGTCGAGAAAGCGATGCGTGAAGTTGGGATTGATATTTCGAGTCAGCGGTCAAAGTCTGTTATGGAATATATGGGCAAGGTCAACTTCGGATATGTCATCACTGTCTGCGCCGATGCTGAGGAGAATTGTCCCGCAGTATTTCTCAATATGGGAACGCATGAACACTGGCCATTTGATGACCCGGCGAAATTCGATGAGGAACAGCGCCTCACATCTACCCGGCGCGTGCGTGACCAAATCGAGCAGAGTCTGCGTCTTTGGTTGACACAACAAGCCATTACACCGCTTAAATATCATCAGATGTAATTATCGGTAAAAAGGAGTTTATTATGCCAAACCCCAAAGTGTTATTTCCTTGCACAGGCAACTCGGCACACAATCAAGTGATGGAGGGACAAGGACTCTTGCGCGCATCAGCAGGGGTTTTCAGCGCAGGTACAAAGCTAAAGGACAGGCTCGTATCCGCGGTCTTTGATATGATGCATGAAGTCAAGATTTATATTTCGAGTCGGTTGCTGAAGTCTGTTATGGAATATAGGAACAAGGGCAACCTCGTATATGTCATCACAGTAGACGTAGGTGCTGAGGAAAATTATCCTGTAGCTTTTCTTACCACGAAAATACATACACCCTGGTCGTTTGAGTATCCCGCGGAAATTGACAGGGAAGAACGCTTTAGTTCCGTCCGATATGTGATTGAGGAGCGTCTGCGTCTTTGGTTGGCCGAAGGTTGACCAACCAGAGCATTACGTCTCGACAACTATCGTCAGATGGTATTGTCGGTAGTAAAATCACAGCACAAAACCTGCAAGCGCAATATTTAGAGGAAATTATGATCCGAAAAACATTCGAACACGAGATACAACAAGTAAAAGATGATGTACTTCTGCTTGGCTCGATGGTGGAACATGCCATTATTGCCTCGGTGGATGTATTAAAGAAACGCGATATTAAAGGCGCTGAGAAGATCATCGTTGAAGATAGTGAGATCAACAAAAAACGATTTGACATTGAACGGCAATTGATGATCCTGATCGCCACCCAACAGCCAATGGCGCATGACCTGCGACTGCTGGCTTCCACAATGGAAATTATTTCCGAGTTGGAGCGCATGGGCGATTACGCCAAGGGGATTGCGAATATTAATATCCGCATGGGCGAAGAGAGTTTACTCAAGCCGTTGATCGATATTCCACGCATGGCGCAGATCGGCGCGGACATGCTCCACCGCTCATTGACCGCCTTCGTCACGGAAGATGTGGAAGCCGCAAAAGCCATCCCTATGGAAGATGATGAAGTGGACGCGCTTTATAACCAGATCTATCATGAATTGATGTTGATTATTATTCAAGACCCCAAATCCATTGAGCGCGCCAACTGGCTTTTGTGGGTGGCTCATAACCTGGAACGCGTGGCAGACCGTGTGACCAACATCTGCGAGCGCACGATATTTATTGCAACGGGCGAACTGAATGAGATCAAATCCAGCAGTGACGATTTGTTTTTGAAGAAATAGTGATGGGTAAAAAGTGAGAAGTAAAAAGGTGAACGCAGTTTTTGCGCTCACCTTTTTGTTTTCAGGATGAACTAATTACCAATCACCAATTACCGCCTTTATCCCATTCTTCCTGTAATATACGCTTCGGTTAATTCCTCTTTGGGATGCGTAAATATCTCACTTGTGGGCGAAAATTCAACCAATTCCCCCAGCCAGAACAGACCTGTGAAATCTGAAACACGGGCGGCTTGCTGCATGTTGTGAGTGACGATAACGATGGTGTAATCCTGCTTGAGTTCGGCGATCAGTTCCTCGACGCGCAGGGTGGCAATCGGATCCAGCGCCGATGTGGACTCGTCCATCAGGATCACTTCAGGGCGCACGGCTACTACGCGGGCAATACATAACCTTTGCTGTTGACCCAGCGACAAGCCCATTGCATCAGACTTCAGGTCGCCTTTGACTTCATCCCAAAGCGCGGCGCGTTCCAAACTGCTTTGCACAACATCGTCCAGATTCACATCCATGCCCATCACACGCGGACCGAAGGCCACATTATCGTAGATGGACTGCGGAAATGGATTCGGCTTTTGGAAGACCATGCCCACGCGCTGGCGCAAATTGACCTCATCCATTTTTGGGTCGTAGATATCCTCACCTTTGAGTAGAATTTTCCCCTCGACTCGCGTTCCATAGATCGTGTCATTCATGCGGTTCAGGCAGCGCAAAAACGTGGACTTGCCGCATCCCGACGGACCGATCAAAGCGGTCACTTTTTGCGGCTGGATTTCGAGATTGATATTGGAAAGCGCTTTTGACTTGCCGTAATAAAAATCAAGCTGTTTGACAGAAAAGGCGGATTGGTCTGTGGTCATGGAGTGATTGTATCAAAGAAAGGGATGAAGGATAAAGGATGAAAGATGAAAGATGAAAATTTTGCGTCACTTGTGTATGGTTCTACCACCGACTATAATTCGCGCCAATGAAACGCGTTCTATACTTCTCACTTCTCACTTCTCTACTTTTCACTTCTTTCCTCTTAACTTCCTGCGGTTCCTCCAATAGTTCATCCGCTTCGGATTCCCCGACCAATTACATCGAAAATAAAGGCTCGGATACCATTGTCAATCTTGCGCTGGCGTGGGCTGAGAAATATCAAGCCGACCACCCGGATGTCCGCATATCAGTGACAGGCGGCGGGTCGGGCACGGGGATCGCGGCACTGGTCAATGGTACGGTGGATATTGCAAACGCATCCCGCAAGATCAAGGATGAAGAAACCACCGAAGCGAAAACCAATGGAATTAATCCTGTTGAACATATCATCGCGCGCGATGCGATTGCGGTGATCGTCAATCCAAATAATCCAGTCAGCGAGTTAACGCTTCAACAAATCTCGGATATCTACAGCGGCAAGTATGTGAATTGGCAGGAGGTGGGCGGGGAAGACCGCCCGATCGTGCGCCTGTCACGCGAGACAAACTCGGGTACGCACGTTTATTTTTTGGAAACTGTTTTACGCCTAGGGAACAAGGAAAATAAAACGTTATTTTCGATGGACACATTATTGCTTCCGTCATCAGAGGGTATCATTTCGGAAGTGCGCGACAACCCCAATGCCATTGGCTATGACGGGCTTGGTTATGTGCCAGATGATCTGAAAACAATTGCCATTGCAAAAGAAGCGGGTGGCGCGTATGTTTTGCCTTCCATCGAAACTGTGAACGATAAATCGTATGCCATCGCGCGCGACCTTTATATGTACACCAACGGCGAACCCTCTGGCATCGTCAAGGAATATCTTGATTGGATCCTTTCCGATGAAGCACAGGTGATCGTTGCTGAATTGGGTTTTGTGCCTGTAAAATAAATTTCGTAGGGGCGCGTCGTGACGCGTCCCAGGAGAATTATGGAAAAATCTTTATCATGGCGTGAGTTCATCATTACCAGATTGATTCAAACTTCTGGTTATTCCGCCATCCTATTTGTTGCGCTTATCTTTTTCTTCCTTCTGCGCGAAGGCTTGCCCACGCTGAGCGAAGTGGATGCGGCATCACTGTTCAACATCCGCTGGTATCCCATCGAAGATTATTTTGGCATCCTGCCGCTCATCACGGGCTCGCTCATCGTGACTCTCGGTGCGGCGCTCATTGCTGTCCCTTTTGGAATTGGCACCGCCGTTTACATCTCCGAGATCGCGCCGCGCTGGATGCGTGAAATTCTCAAGCCGCTGGTGGAATTGCTCGGCGGACTTCCCTCCGTTGTGTTGGGATTTCTTGGGATTCTCGTCCTCGCCCCATTCCTACGCGTCTTTCTCAACCTGCCAACTGGTCTGACAGCCCTGACAGGGTCACTCCTCTTGGGCGGGATCGCCGTTCCCACTGTCGTGTCGGTAGCCGAGGATGCGCTGGATTCTGTCCCGCGTGCCTACCGCGAAGGCGCCTGGGCATTGGGCGCCACCAAATGGCAGACCATCTGGCGCGTGACTCTTCCCGCCGCCCGCTCAGGTGTGCTGACTGCCGTCATGCTCGGCGTGGGACGCGCCATCGGCGAAACGATGACGGTGATGATGGTCACAGGCAACGCGCCTGTATTGGCGACAAAACTTGGCAGCCTCTTCTCCCCTGTCCGCACCATGACCGCCACCATCGCCGCCGAGATGGGGGAAGTGGCAAATGGAAGTACGCATTATCATGTCCTATTCTTTATCGGGATGGTGTTGTTCATCATCTCGTTGATCGTGAATATTATTGCCTCGTCCGTTGTCTTTCGCAGCAAGAAACGCGCAGAGAGGATATTGTCATAATGACTAAATTCCTCGCTCAAAACCGCCACACCGTCCAACGGCTTGGATTTATTGCCATCACATTAATGGCGCTTCTTACCGTCCTGCCGATCATTGGCACAATCATCTTTATCATCGTCAAAGGCGGCTCTGCCATTTCTGTTGAATTCCTGACAGGCTTTCCGCATGATGGGATGCGCGCGGGCGGCATTCTGCCCGCCATTATCGGCACCCTTTACCTGACACTTGGCACGGCATTCTTTTCCGTGCCTTTGGGAATCGCCGCCGCCATTTATCTCGCGGAATACGCCAAAGATAATCGCTGGACTCGTCTCATCCGCCTTGCGATCATCAATCTCGCGGGCATCCCTTCGGTTGTGTATGGCTTGTTCGGCTTGGGATTGTTCGTTTTATTCCTAAAATTTGGCACATCCATTCTTGCGGCGTCACTGACGCTTTCGATCATGACCCTGCCCGTTATTATCAGCACATCGGAAGAGGCGTTACGCGCCGTGCCGCAAGCCTTCCGCACGGTGAGCATTTCCCTTGGCGCAACCCGCTGGCAGACCATCAGCCGCATTATTTTGAAGGAAGCCCTGCCCGGTATTCTGACAGGCGTCATTCTCGGCTTGGAACGCGCCGCAGGTGAGACTGCTCCCATCCTTTTCACAGGCGCGGCGTTTTTCCTGCCGAGACTTCCACAATCTCCCTTCGATGCAACCATGGCATTGCCATATCATCTGTTCGTCATTTCCACGCAAGTGCCTGAGATGCCGATCCAAATCCAATACGGGACGGCGCTTGTATTGCTGGTCTTTGTATTAACCATGAATATTATCGCGACAGTCATTCGTTCGCGGGCGAGAGCAAAACGACAATGGTAGATAAAATCATCATAGAAAACCTTTCTCTCCAATATTCCGACGGCACCGAATCCCTGCGTGACGTCAGCATGGGAATCCGTCAGAACGCTGTGACCGTTTTATTTGGTCCCGCAGGTGGCGGGAAATCCACTTTGCTGCGCTGTCTGAATCGCCTCAATGATCTGACCGAGATCAAAGCCAGCACGGGTCGCATCCTGATCGACGGCGAAAATATTCTCGACCCGAAGACAGATGTCATTGCGCTACGCCGCAAAGTGGGCATGGTCTTTGCGCGTCCCGTTCCCCTGCCAATGACCATCCGCGAAAACATAACCTATGCGCTTGACCTCGCGGGCGAAACACGCAAATCAAAACTGGATGAAGCTGTGGAACGCAGTTTGAAACTCGCCGCCGTTTGGGACGAAGTGAAGGAACGTTTGGATGATCCCGCCATTGCACTTTCAGGTGGACAGCAGCAACGCGTTTGCCTCGCGCGTGTGATCGCCCTGCAGCCTCAAATCATTTTGCTTGATGAACCCACCTCAGGTCTTGACCCGATCTCGACGGGCAAAGTGGAAGCTGCATTGCTTGAACTGAAAAAAGAATACACGGTAATTCTGGTGCCGCATTCCGTTCAACAAGCCGCGCGCACTGCCGATTACGCGGCGTTCTTCTTGACGGGCGAACTTATTGAGTATGGTGAAGGAAAAACACTCTTCACGAATCCAAAACAAAAAAAGACGGAAGATTACATCATGGGCAGGTTTGGGTAAAACAAAAGAGTTCAGTTTTTGCTGAACTCTTTTGTTTTATTTCACCGCAACCAATTCCACATCAAAAATGAGGGTGGCGTTTGGGGGAATGACACCGCTTGCGCCGCGTTCTCCGTAGGCAAGTTCCGATGGGATCGTGAGTTGCGCTTTGCCGCCGACTTTCATCAGGGCAATGCCTTCGTCCCAGCCTTTGATGACCTGCCCCACGCCCAGCTTAAAGGTGAGCGGTTCTCCGCGCGAGACGGAACTGTCAAAAACTTTGCCGTCTTGAAATTTGCCCGTGTAATGCACGCTGACGGTTTTTCCCGCCGCTGCTTGTGCGCCTGTGCCTGCTTCTACTTCTATGTATTCCAATCCGCTTGCTGTTTTCATGTTTTCTCCATTTTGAATAGTTGATTTACGAAATATATTTTACCCGTTTACTACAGACAATAAAAAAGCCGAGACTTGCGTCCCGGCTTTTTAAGCGCTGTAAATTTTTACGGTGCGGCTGTTGCTGTAGGTGCGGGAGTTGGAGCCACAAAAAGCGCTGCGGCTTGGTCCGCTGTTTGCGGCATTCCGTTCATGATCCAGCGGACGAATACATCCACCACATTAGGCTTGAGTTTGCTGCTGGGCGGCATGACGCCGATCAGTTCTTCATCAGGTTTGTCCGGATCCATGATGGCGTGCTCCTGAATGATCTGTAACAGGTAGCTATTCTCATCGCCTGCGATGATGTTGTTTTTTGCTTCATCGCCTGTGGTGAGGATTTCCTCGTACGAGGTCATCAGGTAATTTTTGTTTTCTTTCCCGGCACGATGACATGAGACACAGTAGCGTTTGACGATGGGTTGGATATGCACATCATACGAAGGCACTTCGCCTGCTGCAAGCGCTGGAAATAACGGTTTAAGGATTGGGGCTTCGAAGCGGTCATCCCACATGTAGCGCATGTAGGTGATCATGTAGTCAATTTGACTCTTTGAAAGTTCGCCGCCGTAGGCTTTGCCAAAGGGAACCATGCCGGCGTTGGGACGCCCGTACGCGATGACTTCATACATGGCTGAGTCGGTGACGGTGTACAACACATCGCGACCGTTGATGGGTGTGATCTCTTTTCCTTCCAGCCCTTCCACGCCTTCGATGACCGCAACAGAGCCATCGTCTCCGTGACATTCTGTGCAGTTGACGGAGTACAGGTCTTGCCCGACCGTGATCTGGTCAATGAGGGTTGTGGCTACTTCGACTTCTTCAACGACTGGTTTGGGGTATAGCGCCAAAACTGTCCCTGAGACAAGGATCATTGAAACAGAAGCCAGCGCCGTCGTCCAGATCATGACGCGGGTTGTTGTCCGCTTAAAGACAAAGGTCATGAGGATCAATGCGATGATCGCCGCGGAGGGGATGATCAAGCCTGCGGCGGATTGTAATAATCCCAAAAATTTTGACCCATCTGCGGAAACGGTTGGTACTTCTGACATAAAGGAGAGCAGCACACTGCCGACCACCATGATGATCATAATGGAAATGGGCAAAACGCGTTTCCCATAGTAACGGTCCGGGGTTTTGTCTATGAATGGCAGAAGTGTCAGGATGCCTACTACAATTCCGGGAATAACGATGGTGGCGATCCATTCAATTTTGCCGAGTATGGGGATTTGCCCATAGATGGCGAGGAATTTGAAAATGAACAGGAAGTACCATTCGGGGCGGGGAATGTAGGAGGTGTCGCTTGGGTCTGCTTTAGGGTCGGCGGCGACACCGAGAAAGGTTGCGAGCAGGATCAACAGGACAAAGATGCCCAGCGAAACGATCACGTCTTTGTAGATGCTATCAGGCCAGAAGCGTTCACCTTTATTTAATTCGCGTTCATAGCGGGCATTGATTTTCTTTTTGGTCTCGTCGTTCATAATGCGTTCCTTTTTCCAGGAAGTTCACGAAGAAGCGTGAAGGGGAATTCTTAATCCTCTTTGGTTGGGAAATGCGATTCGCCGTGCTTGATGATCAGCAGCAGGTGAATCCCGATGAAGCCAGCCAATACAGCGGGGAGCATCCAGATGTGCGCGGAGAAGAAGCGCTGCAAGGTGAGCGCGCTGAGGTTGGGTCCGCCGCGCAGAGCTTTGAGGATGAAGTCTCCGACAAAGGGAACGCTGCCTGCGATCTGTGTGCCGACGGTGGTTGCCCAATATGCCTTTTGATTCCAGGGGAGCAGATAGCCTGTGAAGCCCATGCCCAGGGTTGCGATCAACAAGCCAATTCCGATCAGCCAGGTCAACTCACGTGGATATTTGAAAGATGCGGTAAAAAATACCCGCAGCAGGTGAACAAAAACGACGATCACCATCAAGGTTGCGCCCCAGTGATGGATGCCGCGAATCAGCCAGCCAAATGACACGCCTTCCATAATATATTGAATCGAGTCGTAGGCATGGTCGGGTGAGGGGGTGTAATAGACGGTTAGAAAAATACCTGTTAATCCCTGTATGATAAAAAGGAACAGGCTGGCTGAACCAAGTGTATTCCACCAATTGCCTGTTGGCTCGGGGCGGTCAAGCAGGTTGGTATACATGTCGTTCAAGCCAAGGCGTTCGTCAAGCCATTCGTAAACTTTTTTCCACATGATTAACCTGCCTTGGAAAGTATTTCAACCAGACCGTCTTCGGATAAACGGAATTCAGTGTAAACATCCAGCGGACGCGGTGGAGGTCCATCCAGCACTTCGCCGGACACGCTGAATTTGGCATCGTGGCATGGGCACACAAATCCCTGAGCTTCTTCGCTCCAATTCACGGTGCAACCCAGATGTGTACAGCGGCTGTTCAGGATCAGTATCTCTTTTGGATCATCTGACTTGCGAACTGCATATCCGCCAAATGAGTTTGAGGTGCGCTCCCAGCCGTTGACCTGTACACGCGTGAACGAGAATGGATAGGGTACGCCTTTTTGCATATCTTCAAATTTGCCGATCGAGACCCACATATCCTTCCCACCTTCTTTTAATGCAGGGTCTATCAAATATGAAATTGTCGGCAAGCCAATTGCCACCCCGATCAATCCGCCTACGATTCCTGTTGTAACTTTTATAAAGTCACGGCGGGAAATTTCGTTCGAACCAGACATGTATGCCTCCTGGAAATTTTACATTCGTCCCTGCGCTTTTGGCAGCATTCAAAGGACGGAATTTACTCTTTAGGGCAAAAAAACTCACAAGCAGGGTATTCAAATTGGATTATAAAGGTCTTTGTGCGCTTTATTATAGGATAGCTGAAACGAAATAAGCAGGATGATTGTCACTTTCTTGACAATGTTCTCTATGTGATAATCGTCCTGCTTGGGTCGTTTTTCTCCTTTCATGAAGAAGGATGGCATTTGCGCTATGGAAAAATCCCCTTTCTTTTTGCTATTCCAAAGTTAAAAGAGTAAAATTCGTTTCACATATGATAAAAATTTGTCAAATTACTTGTTCCAGACATGATAAATAACGGGTGATTTTGATAATCTCCCAATCCAATTTTTTTCGAGGAGGCATAGATGGGCTTAAAAAGAAATGTCAGCCTGTTGACAGGCTTGCGATACAAAGGACAGGGTCCAATGTTGACGTTTGTCCTGCATCGCATTGGTGGGTTGGGCATGGCGATATTCGTCACAATACACATGCTATCATCGTTTCTGGGGGGCAAAGGTGGTGTTTTCGTAAATGCCATTTACGAAAATTGGGCTTTCCAGATATTTATTTTCTTTTGTGTGCTGTTCCATGCCATTAATGGGCTGCGCATCACCATTCTTGACCTGTTCCCCAAATTGATCGAACATCACCGCGAAGCCATCTGGATCGAATGGGCGGTTTTCCTGCCGACCTTTGGCATTGTCACCCTGGTCATCGTCAAAACTGCGTTGGGAGGATAGCATGAATAATCCAAAATCAAGAAACTTATCCCTTTCGCAGCGCGGCATGAATTTTGAAACGCTAATGTGGTACTTCACACGGCTTTCTGCATTGGCAATGTATGCTTTAATTCTGTTTGGGTTGATTGGCGCGTTGGTTATGGGTGCGCGCAACCAGATGAATTTTGCAGATGTGATGCGCTGGGCGTTCATGCCGAATGTGACCCATGTGCAAAGCACCAATGTGCCAGACCTCGCGCCCTGGGCTTCCATATTCTGGAAGTTGACGGCTTGCTCCCTTCTTCTGGTCGCCGTGGCGCATGGCGTACATGGGCTGGTTGTGATCGCCGATGATTACATCGTCAGTGCGGGCGGCAGGAAGAGCGCCCGCTTGTTGAGCATTGTGTTCATGCTCGCAATGAGCGCAATCGGGCTGTACATTCTCTGGACTTCATAAAAAATGATTTAAACACACAAGACACTACGGGCACAAAACGCTTTTTCGAATTTACAACTTTGTTTACTTTGTGACCTTCGTGTTCAACGGTTTTATATTAGGAGTACTTCATGGCAAAAACTCATCAATTTGACGTAATCGTTGTCGGCGCGGGGGGCGCGGGTCTCATGGCTGGCTTGTACGCATCCAAGACGGCGAAGACTGCAGTGATCAGCAAGTTATATCCTACACGTTCACACACGGGCGCGGCACAGGGCGGCATCGGCGCAGCACTTGGCAGCATCGAGGAAGACAAGCCCGAATGGCATATCTATGACACGGTCAAGGGCTCAGATTATCTCGGTGACCAGGATGCCATCGAGTTCATGTGCGAAGAGGCGATCAACGCCGTATATGAACTGGAACACATGGGACTGCCCTTTGACCGAACTCCTGAAGGCAAGATTTCCCAGCGCCCGTTTGGCGGACATACAAATAATGTGACAGGCAAACCTGTCCGACGCGCCGCTCATGCTGCTGACCGCACAGGTCACATGATCCTGCAAACCCTGTACCAGCAGTGCTTGAAGAACAAGGTCAATTTCTTTGATGAATATCAGGTTTTGGATTTCATCATGGTCAATGGCAAAGCCGCGGGCGTGGTGGCAGTGGAACTTTCCACGGGCGAACTGCATACGATCCATGCCAAAGCAGTTATCTTTGCCACTGGCGGACACGGACGCATCTTTGAAGTGACGTCTAATGCCTATGCTTACACGGGCGATGGCGCGGCGATCCTGTTACGTCATGGGATTCCGCTGGAGGATATGGAATTCTTCCAATTCCATCCAACGGGCATTTACAAACTTGGCATTCTCATCACCGAAGGCGTACGCGGCGAAGGCGGCATCCTAATCAATGGCGCGGGCGAGCGCTTCATGCCCAGATACGCGCCGACAGTCAAAGATCTGGCATCGCGTGATGTGATCAGCCGTGCGATTTACACCGAAATCCGCGAGGGACGCGGTGTGAATGGAAAGAACTACGTCTATCTGGATATTCGGCCTGAGTCCGTTATGAAGTATGCTGCGTTGGATGGACGCAGCAATCTCGACGGCTCACCATACACCATTACAGGCGAAGAGGTTCTCGCGAAACTTCCTGATATTGTTGACTTCTGCCGCGTGTATCTTGGTGTTGACCCTGTGACTCAAATGATGCCGATCCAGCCGACGGCGCATTACACGATGGGCGGTATCCCGACCAATAAATTTGGCGAAGTGGTGATTGACGATAAGAATACGGTCTTCCCCGGACTTTATGCGGCGGGCGAGTGTGCATGTGTTTCGGTGCATGGCGGCAATCGTCTTGGCACAAATTCACTGCTTGATCTGGTTGTGTTCGGCAAATATGCGGGACTCAAAGCGGCGGAGTATGCGAATCAGTCTGAGTTTGAGAAACTGCCCTTCGAAGCAGAATCAGACTCAAAGTCACAGTTTGAAGCGTTGAAGAATGGATCAGGCAAAGAGAACGTCTTCAAATTATCCACTGAGTTGAAAAAAGCCATGTTCGCCGATGTCGGCATTTATCGCAACGAAAAAGATATGCTTTCTGCCTTGGAGAAAGTGCGTGAGTTGAAGGCGCGTTTCAAAGATGTGACTGTGAGCGATACCGGGAAAATTTTCAACACGGAATTGTTGAACGCCTGGGAGCTTGGTAATCTGCTCGACATTGCAGAGGTGATCGCGATGAGTGCCGCCAACCGCAAAGAGTCGCGTGGCGGGCATTCACGCGAAGATTACCCCGACCGTGATGACCAGAACTGGCTCAAGCACACTTTGATCTGGAACAAAAATGGCAAGCTTGAGATTGGTTATAAACCAGTGGTAATCACCAAACATCAACCCAAGGCGCGAGTTTATTAACGATGTCATTGCGAGGAGGGCGCTCTTCCCGACGAAGCAATCCCCTATCAACGAGGAGATTGCTTCGGGCAAAGAACAAGGGCGCCCTCGCAATGACATGAGGACATATTATGGAAATTACAATCAAAATCTTCCGATACAATCCCGAGAAGGATAAGCGTGGTCATTACGAGACTTATAAACTCGAAGGTGACGAGAATGACCGTGTGCTGGATGTGCTTGAATACGTTAAAGGCACAATGGATGGAACTTTGTCTTTTCGTCGTTCGTGCGCGCATGGCGTGTGTGGTTCGGATGCGATCCGTATTAATGGACGCAATTTTTTGGCGTGTAAAACTTTGGTGCGCGATGTGGGAGCGAATATTACGGTCGAGCCGGTGTTAGGCTTGAAGATCGTCAAGGACTTGATCGTGGATATGGAGCCGTTCTTCGACAATTACAAGAAGGTGCTTCCGTATTTCATCAACGATTCCCCGCTCCCTGAGAATGGACGCGAACGACTGCAAAGCCCCGAAGACCGCGCCCGTTTTGATGAAACGACGAAGTGTATCCTGTGCGCCTGTTGTACAACCTCCTGCCCGTCCTACTGGGCGAATGGTGAATATTTTGGTCCCGCCGCGATTGTGACCGCGCATCGCTTTATCTTTGACAGTCGCGATGAAGCTGCCGATCTGCGTTTGCAAATCCTAGGCGAGACGGATGGCGTTGCGCGCTGTCATACGGCGTACAACTGCACCGAAGCCTGTCCGCGTGATATTAAGATCACGAGAGCCATTGGCGAAGTGAAGATGGCAATGGTGACGGGGAAGTTGAAGTAGGGTTGGTTATAAGTAAGAGGTAATGAGTTAGACCGTGTCCGCGCAGGATACGGTCTTTTTTACTTATATAATTAACTCATGAAAATATTCCTTGACCGATTCATTCTTGGCATTCCCCGACTCTACATCAAACAATATCCGTATGCGTGGATCGTTTTCATCGCGCTGTGGACCTGGCCCCCGTCGTCCATTATTTTCATTTTCCCATTCATCATCCTGCTTGGGTTGTTTATGGTGCACTGGCAATATTCTGCCTGGCTTTCAATCCTGCGGGCAGAATATGCTCCACATGGCGGAAAATATTATGTTGACCGCCCGTCGGTTCCGATTCGACGTGCTATAAAAAATATCTCCATTCTGCTTGTGGGGGCTGGAATCGTGTCTTTTTTCCTGAACCGGGGAATTGGGTTGGAGCCTTGGCAGATGTTCCTGATTATCGTGGGCTTCTCGCTTCTTTACCGAAATTTCACCTTCTTTGGCGCACCGACCATCTACGTTATCACCGCCAGTGGAATCGCTGTCTATTTTGCGCCGGGGCACCTTGACTATCGCCTGTTCCTTAAATTTGGCGAAATCAGCCGCATTGAAAGATGTGGATTCCAAAAGGAAAAAGGCTGGGACTGTTTCGCGCGTGTGCGAGCAAATGACGGCTTGCTGCTCATTCCCAAAAATCCGAATGGCTTGACAAAACGGATTGAGAAATTATTCATTGCTCCGAATGACATTGAAAAATTCCAGGAGCAATTACCGTATGGGTATAACAAATAGCTTACGCCACTAAAAGAAGTATCAGTCCGATCAAAGCAGGCAAAGCTTGAATATAAAATATCCTTTTGCTGACCGTGAATGCGCCAAAAATACCTGCGATGCTCACGCAACTCAGAAAAAATATTTTCACCGCATCCCCCGCAAAGAGTCCCCAGATCAAACCTGCTGCAAGGAATCCGTTGTACAAACCTTGATTCGCCGCCAGCGTTTTTGACTGTGCCGCAAATTCTACAGTGGTGCTAAAAGATTTGCGGCCTGAGGGCTTTTCCCAAAGGAACATTTCAAGCATGAGAAAGTAGATATGCAAAAGCGCCACGATACCGATAATAATACTTACAATGATATTCATTTTTTTCTCCTCATTGGACTTCTGTCATTGCGAGGAGGATGCTTTTTCGTCCGAAGCAATCTCCAATTATATAGGGGGATTGCTTCGGACGAAAACCAAGAACGCCCTCGCAACACTTGCGCCGCACGCCAGTGCAGGTGTGACATGAATAAAACGATAATACACTACAAAAATAAAAGCCGGAACCAATTTGGCTCCGGCTTTTTACTTCCTACTTTTTACTTCCCATCCACTTAATGATCGCATCGCCGAACTCGGAGCATTTGATTTCCTTCGCGCCATCCATCAGGCGGGCGAAATCGTAGGTGACGGTCTTGGCGGCGACTGCGCCTTCCATGCCTTTCACGATCAAGTCGGCAGCTTCGCCCCAGCCTAGGTAGCGGAGCATCATCTCGCCGGAGAGGATGACCGAACCGGGATTCACTTTATCGAGGTCGGCATATTTCGGTGCGGTGCCGTGAGTGGCTTCAAAAATGGCGTGCCCCGTCACATAGTTAATGTTCGCGCCTGGGGCAATGCCAATACCGCCAACTTGCGCGGCCAAAGCATCGGAGAGATAGTCGCCGTTTAGGTTGAGGGTGGCGATCACGTCATAATCCTTCGGGCGGATGAGGGTGAACTGCAGGCTCACGTCCGCAATCGAGTCTTTGATCAACAGCATCTTCTTCCACTTGCCGTCACCGTGGGTATCCCACAATTTCAAGGCTTCTTCCACTTCGCCTTTGATGTCGTTCTGCTGGGCAGGACTCATCATGTCAAAACCGGGGTCAATCGACTTGGCGTTTTCTTCCACCGTCAGACCTGACTTGGATTCTTTGTTGCCCAAAATCCATGTTTCGCGCTCGGTGACGATCTGTCCCCGGAACTCACGTTTGGCGAGCGCATATCCCCAATCCTTGAACGCGCCTTCGGTGAATTTCATGATATTGCCCTTGTGGACAAAGTTCACGCTCTTGCGTTTGTTCAGCAATGCCCACGCAATCGCAGCGCGCACGAGCCGCTCGGTGCCTTCGAGGGAAACAGGCTTGAGTCCAATGCCCGCCGTTTCAGGGAAACGCATCTTGGCATATTCCTTCGGGAAGGCTTCCTTGAACAATTCCTTGAATTTTTTATTGTCTTCAGTGCCGTACGCAAACTCAATGCCTGTATAAATATCCTCGGTGTTCTCGCGGAAGATGACCATGTCTACATGTTCAGGGTGTTTCACGGGGGAAGGTACGCCAGTGTACCAGCGTACCGGACGCAGACAAACATATAGATCAAGCATTTTGCGGAGCGCAACATTCAATGAACGAATGCCGCCGCCAATGGGAGTAGTCAATGGTCCTTTGATGCCCACCAGAAATTCTCTGAACGCATCCACTGTTTCATCTGGCAGCCAATTCTGGAGCATCTTGAATGACTTTTCGCCCGCGTAGACCTCCATCCAATGGATCTTACGCGTGCCGCCGTACGCTTTTTCCACTGCCGCATCGAACACGCGAGCCGAAGCGCGCCAGATATCACGTCCTGTTCCGTCACCTTCAACAAACGGGATGATCGGATTGTTGGGAACATTTAGTTTCCCATTTTCAATTGAGATCTTTGCCCCGTCCACGGGGACTTTTACATTTGTGTATGTCATCTGACTTTCTCCTTTGACTTGTTTTGGCGAATTATAACAGTGGATTTTTATGGTTCCAGTGATAATTGTCATGCTACTTCATTTATTGGAGTTCGGAAGTTCTACTTCCGAGATACGCAAACGTAGAATTTTATAATCCATTCCTAATTTTTGAAGAGCAAAATTCCTTGACTCACGCCCCACGCATGCGTATAATTCCTTCTGTTGGATATAAAAGCCGAGTATACACAGCAAGCGCTTGAGGAAATACTCTCGAAGCGCTTGCCTTTGTTTGTCTCTGCATTAAGTCGACTACACGCTATGCAGAGAAATCTCGAATGCACTTTATTTTTGAGGAGAGTACCCAGTGGAAACTAAGGGACTGACCGCACTCCGTATCAGCCTTGCCTCGCCCCAAACGATCATGTCATGGTCGTATGGCGAGGTGCTCAAACCCGAAACGATCAACTATCGCCGCTTGCGGCCAGAGAAGGACGGTTTATTTTGTGAGGCCATATTTGGTCCCACCCGTGACTGGCAGTGTTATTGTGGAAAATACAAGAACCCCCGTTATAAAGGCATCACGTGCGATAAATGCGGTGTGGAAGTAACCCGCTCAGCAGTCCGCCGTGAGCGCATGGGACACATCACGCTTGCCACGCCCGTTGCTCACATCTGGTACACGCGCCGCATCCCATCTCAAATGGGGATGTTGCTTGATGTCTCACGCCGCAATTTGGATCGTGTTTTGTATTTCGCTCAATACATTGTTACCTATGTGGATGAGGAAGCGCGCAAGAAAGCATTACAGCGCCTGGAGGATGAAATCTCCATCTCTGAGCGTGAGCAAGCCGCAACCGTAAATGCTCAGATCGCCGAGATCAAACAAAGACGCGATCACAAGATTGCCGAACTTAAGCAAAAGCAAGCCTTGCTTGAGCAGGGCTACGATGAAGGCATTGCCGAGCAGATGGAACCCATCACCAAAGAAGGACAGGGACTTGAGAAACAACTTCAAGAGCAAATGGGTGAGGCGGCCAAGAAAACTATTTTCTTTGAGTTGACCGGCGAAAAGGTCATTGATGCCGGCGATAAAGTTAACAACAAACATATCACCCTCGTTCAAAGGAGCGTTACCAGGAAGTTGGAATCTCTGGAGAGTGAGGCAAATAGCAAGAAGATGCGCGAACTGGATGCACTCAAAACCCAATCTGCCGCATTCAAAGCTCAAGCGGATTTGGAAATGGAAGCCCTGCGCGGTGGCTTGGAAACCGACAGCACCGCATCATCTAACAACTCCTCGCGCCTGCGTGATGAACTGTTGGAGCTTCGCCCCTTTACATTTCTCAGTGAAATTCGCTATCGCGAACTCAAGCAGCGTTGGGGACAGGTCTTCCGCGCTGACATGGGTGCTGAGGCCTTCTTTGATATTCTCGAACGCCTTGACCTTGACAAACTTTCAGAAGAACTCTGGCACGAGGTTCGCACCACCAAGAGCAAGCAGAAGCGCAAGAAATCCACCACCCGTTTGAAGGTCGTGGAAGCCTTTCGTCGTTCTGGCAACAGCCCGGCGTGGATGATCCTCACAGTTCTTCCGGTCATTCCTCCCGATCTGCGCCCGATGGTGCAGTTGGATGGTGGACGTTTTGCGACATCCGATCTTAATGATCTTTATCGCCGTGTGATCAACCGTAATAACCGTCTGAAGAGACTGCTCGAACTCGGCGCGCCGGATGTCATTATCCGCAATGAGAAGCGCATGTTGCAGGAAGCTGTTGACAGCCTGATCGATAACAGCCAGCGCGGCGAGGCACTTTCCCGCCGCGGCCGCCGCGAACTTAAATCTTTGAGCGACATGCTCAAAGGCAAGAAGGGACGTTTCCGCCGCAACTTGCTCGGTAAGCGCGTGGATTATTCCGGCCGTTCTGTGATCGTGGTTGGCCCACAATTGAAACTTAATCAATGCGGACTGCCCAAGAGCATGGCGCTTGAGTTATATCGTCCGTTCGTGATTGCGCGGCTGGTGCAGAATAATTACGCGGCGAATGTCAAAGGCGCGCGCCGACTGATCGAGCGCAACAGGCCTGAGGTCTGGGAAGCACTCGAAGGCGTAATCGGTGACCGTCCTGTCATGCTTAACCGTGCGCCAACTTTGCATCGTCTGGGCATTCAGGCGTTTGAGCCGATCCTCATCGAAGGTTCTGCCATTCAATTACATCCGCTTGTTACCACCGCTTTCAACGCGGACTTTGACGGCGATCAAATGGCCGTTCACGTTCCGCTTTCACAAAAAGCTGTAACTGAAGCGCGCGAACTTATGCTCGCTTCCAAGAATTTGCTCAAGCCCGCCGATGGTGAACCGATCATTTCGCCGTCCAAGGATATGGTGTTGGGTGTGTATTACCTGACCATGTCGCAGAAAGCCGTGCATCGCGGCGATGGCCGCGCTTTTGCAGATATTGATGAAGTGGAACTCGCGTATGCGCTTGATCAGGTGGATATTCACTCCGAGATCAAGTTCCGCGCGAAGACCTGGTACGACGATAAGGGTGATCGCCTGCCTGAGGCTGAAATCCGTATCATTGAAACAACTGTAGGACGCGTGCTCTTCAATCGCGTTTTGCCCGAACAGGTTCAGTTTGTCAACCAGAAACTTGATAAAGGCGGCGTGAAAGACTTGATTGCTGAAGTATACGAGCTGTGCGGACAGGAAGTCACGACCGATGTAGCGGATGCTGTAAAAAGCATTGGCTTTGAATACGCGACCAAATCCGGCGTCACGCTGGCAGTTGCAGATATTTCCATTCCGCCGGAGCGCAAAGGCATCATTGAAGAAGCGCTCAAACAAGTGGAAGTTGTGCTGCGCGATTTCCGCCGTGGTCTGCTCACTGAGCAGGAAAAGAATGAACGCGAGATCCAAATCTGGCAGGAAACCACCGAACGCGTGGGTGTTGCCGTAAGAAAACACATGGATCCCGATGGCAATCTTTCCATCATGGCCACTTCCGGCGCAACCAAAGGTGGTTTCTCGACCATCTCCCAGTTGGCAGGTATGCGTGGTTTGATGGCTGATCCTTCCGGGCGCATTATCCCGATGCCAATTCGTTCCAACTTCCGCGAGGGACTCACGGCGCAGGAATACTTCATCTCCACACATGGCGCGCGTAAGGGTCTTGCAGATACCGCCCTCCGTACAGCGGATGCTGGTTATCTCACCCGCCGTCTGGTGGATATTGCACAGGACATCATCATCAACGAATATGACTGTGGCACGCACGAAGGGCTATGGCTCCGCAAGTCAGATGATGTTGCTGGGCAACCCATGATGAACCGTATTTATAGCCGTCTTGCAGTCGAGCGTGTGCTTGATCCCAAGACAGGCGAAGTGCTTGCAGAATACAATGATGTGATCACACACGACTTGGCGCGCAAAATCGCCAATGCGGGTGTGACTGATATCAAAGTCCGCTCGCCCATGACCTGCGAACTCGCACATGGAATCTGCGCAAAATGTTACGGCATTGACCTTGGTCGCGGCGAAATGGTGGAACTCGGTTCGGCAGTTGGTATTGTGGCTGCCCAGTCCATCGGTGAGCCTGGCACACAGTTGACGCTGCGTACATTCCATACAGGCGGTGTGGCTTCAACTGGAGCCGCAGATATCACAACAGGTCTGCCGCGCGTGGAAGAAATCTTTGAAGCGCGCAAGATGCCGAAGGGTGAAGCCGTTGTGGCTGAGATTGCCGGCGTGGTGAAAATCATGCAATCTGAGAAATATACAGATATGCGTGAAGTTCATATTGAATACGCAGAAATGATCCACGATGAATATGTGCTTCCTGAAGATTGGAAGTTTGTAGCCAAGGATGAGACCGAAGTGCTCGTTGGTGATATCCTTGCCACCAAGGAAAAAGCCACTATCACCGCCCAGCATGGCGGACGTGTAGCCGTGGAAAAGAAAGACCGCAAGGTCATCATATCCTACGAACAGCGCGAAGAGACCATCGAAGATGTTCCAACCTCATCACGTTTACTCGTTAAAGATGGCGCGCATGTCGAAGCGGGACAGGCGCTGACCGAAGGCTCGCTTAACCCGCACCGTGTTCTGAAAATTCAGGGACGCGATGCCTGCCAGATGTATCTGATGACCGAAGTACAGAAGGTGTACCGCTCGCAAGGTCAGAACATCCACGACAAACACTTTGAAGTCATCATCCGCAAGATGTTGAGCAAGGTGCAGGTCACGCGCCCTGGCGACACCAAGTACCTGCCCGGTGATGCAGTCGACCGCCTTGTGATCCGCAAGATCAACGAAGGCTTGCTGGCAGAAGGCAAGCAGCCTGCGCGCTCTCAGGAAGTTTTGCTCGGCGTCACCAAGGCATCCCTCAGCACCGACTCGTTCCTCTCGGCTTCCTCATTCCAGCACACGATCAAAGTGTTGGCAAGCGCGGCAATTGGTTCCACAACCGACCCGCTCTTTGGTTTGAAAGAAAACGTGATCATCGGCAAGCTCATCCCTGCTGGAACCGGTTTTGTTCACGGACGTTTCACAGACGAACAAATTCAAAACAACGCCAGGCAGTGGTCGCAACTCCCAGACTCGTCTGCTGGTGACTAACATTTATATAGCAGTAGAAAGAAACAAGAAGCGGCCGCAAGGCCGCTTCTTGTATAATCAGGATATGAGCACGCCGCACACCACTTCAAAAAAACCAATCGGATTGCCAACCCGCGGGAAGACTGCTTCGAATCGACTCCGACGGGTCGATAATTTTATCCTGCTCTATGAGCCTTCGCTACTCACGCGGACCGATGGACTGTTTCAGCGTTCTATGTTCATTGACCTAGGCTACGGCTTTGACGCGCGCACCACGCTCGAAAGCGCTGAACGTTTTAGGCGCGTCAACCCAATGCTTCCCATTCTTGGCATTGAGATTGACAAGGAACGTGTCGATGCCGCATTGCCTCACGCAGATGCGATCACACATTTTCGGGTAGGCGGATTTAACTTGCCTTTGCAACCAGGTGAATCGGTCAGGTTGATCCGCGCTTTTAATGTCCTGCGTCAATATGAAGAAAAGGATTTTATCCCCGCGTATGAAAGACTCGCGCAATATGTTTTGCCCGGCGGGTTAATGATCGAGGGCACATCCAATCCGTTTGGGAGTATTTGGGTGGCGAACCTTGTACGGAAAACGGAAAACGGTTGGAAGATGGAGGCGCTGGTTTTCAGCACCAGTTTTCGCATGGGATTCGATATCACAGACTTTCAAGCCGTGCTGCCAAAAAATTATATCCACCACGTTACACAAGGCGAGCTGATCCATGATTTTTTTGAGGCATGGAAACGCTCTGCGGCAGAAACATCTTCGGCGAAAGTGTTTGGGTTGAAACAATGGTTTGCGGCTTCGGCGGAAAGCCTTGCGGCGCAAGGCTATAAAATTGACCTTCACAAAAAGTGGCTGGCAAAAGGCTGGCTGATCTGGAGCAGGTAGGAATATTTAATGGAACAAGTGTATGATGGGGAACGTCTTACGTACGTTTGATTTTTGGTTTGTTTTATAAGGAAAAAATTATGTCTCATACTCGTCGGCTTTTTTTATCAGCGGCGGCATTATTGTGTGCAAGTTTGGCATGCAGCAATCTGCCGGCTTTTTCCGCGCCTGATGCGGGAGCAATTAGCACATCTGCCGCGCAAACTGTAATTGCCGGACTTACACAGAATGCGCCGCAGCCAACTACATCAGCCACGTTTGAGGCAACGCCAACATGGACATTCACGCCTGAGCCGCCAACGTCCACCCCGACAGAAACCCTAACACCCACACAAACACTCACTGTAACGCCGTTTTTTACTGCCACGCCGCTTGTTCCATTGGTCAGCGTTTCAGTGCCTACCAATTGCCGCAATGGACCCGGCAAAGTCTACGACATGGTAGGCGCGCTCTTGGTCGGTAAATTTGCCGAGGTATATGGTCGTGACCCAGCCAATAATTACTGGTATATTCGCAACCCTGATTCAAGCCCTGAGTTTTGCTGGGTCTGGGGAAAGTACGCAACGGTGATTGGATCAGTTGCGTTCCTGCCCATATTTACACCTCCGCCTACGCCTACCGCTACGCTGACTCCCTTGCCGACTTTGACCGCTACGCCATCGCCTGCATTCAAGGCTGACTATGTTGGTCTTGATACATGCAGCGGTAGTTGGTGGGTCGAGATCAAGTTGAAAAATACAGGCTCGATCCTGTTGAAGTCTGTGAGTATTTCAGTGACCGATAAGTCCACTGGTATTGTACTTGTAAACCTTGCAGACGGATTCACCAACATGGATGGCTGCCTGTCAAAAACCACGAAGGATACACTTGGTCAAGGCGACGTCTATTTGTTGAGCGCTCCCGCTTTCACCTATGACCCGACGGGGCATGAGCTTAAAGTGTTCCTTACCCTGTGCTCTGATACAGGTCAAAAGGGACTGTGCGCGACGAATAAGATCAATTTCATACCGTAACGGCATGTTCGTTTGCCTGGCTTTGTTTTCCAAAGTAAGATCGGCGCTGTTAGATTACCTCCAGCCGGACTGCCATCCATAAAATTTCTTGATTGACTGAATAGATGAAACACTTTCTTAAATCGCTCGCATTGCTATTAATTATTTTGGCTGGCTGTACCGGTAAGCCTGCTGTTTCTGCGCCCACAAAGGCGGACGTCACATTTAAAAATACTGTGGTCAGCTTGACCTTTGACGATGGCGATGCGGATAATTATGCTGTACGTTCCAATCTCGCAGAAAATAATCTACACGCGACGTTCTACGTTGTGAGCGGGTTCACCAATTCAAACGGTTATATGACCGATGATCAATTGCGCGATCTGTATAACGACGGTAACGAGATTGGCGGACACACGCTCAGTCACATCAAACTTACGGATGTGCGCGGCGCGGAGCTTAAACGCGAGGTTTGCCAGGACCGTTCAAATTTGCTTGCATATGGTTTCGAAGTCACTTCCTTTGCCTATCCTTTCGGACATTACGACGATGAAGCACAACAAGCCGTAAAGGATTGCGGGTATGGCAACGCTCGCGGCGTATCTGACGGCCCTGAGTTGATTCCGCCGCTGGACGCGTACGGTTTGCGTGCCATGCCGTATATTGTGAGCGATACACGATTCCCGAAAATGGTCCGCTATGTGACTGAGGTGGAAAATAATGGCGGCGGCTGGGTCATCTTTGTTTTTCACCATGTCTGTGATGGCTGTGATCAATACGCCATAAACCTTGAAGTATTTACCAAGTTTTCCCGGTGGCTTGGTGAGCAACGATCCAATGGGCTTGTTGTAAAGACAGTGGGCGAAGTGATGGGTGGGAAGTAAATTGGGATTCCGATTGCAAATAAAAATTGAGCAAGTTTTGCGGACATGCTCAATTTTTATTTAAATTTCCTTTTTCTTTTGTATCAAAAGTAACGGTGCAAGCATAAGCGGAACGGATAATCCCATTCCGCACGATCCGCCAAGTCCAAATATGCCGCCAATGGATGCAAGCGCGAATTGTTCATTGCGAATCACCTTTGTACTTCCATCCGCAAAAGTGCAGGTGATTTGAACGGTGTGTCCATATCCGCCCGATGGGCTTGATGTGGTCGGCGTGGATACACCTCTTCAACCGAAGTGCTTTCCGCGCCCGGACAATACACAGCCCAGCGATCTTCTCGCTTAGGTTGGGAACGGCAAATAATGATGGACCAAGCATAAATGTAGTGGCAAAAATAATGCCGCATGAAAGTGTGCCGACCACAACCCAGGCGATCATACGCGTGATCCAAACTTCTTTTGTTGAGTTAAGTTTCATAAGTTACCTTTATTGATTGTTGAATAAAGTGTTGCACTTCCTAACTTGAGTTTAGAGTTCAAAGCACCTTAACAAGAATGGAACTTGCTGATAAAGTTCCTGTGTGAACAAAAAACAAATCAGCGAGTTCCGAAAAACAGTATACCAAACCTTCCGTAAGCGGG
>Ga0105047_10000765_pt1 | contig 55921 bp, 45 predicted proteins | sample MAT04_FD_78384 | JGI IMG/M metagenome (GOLD analysis project Ga0105047, IMG submission 78384) | Freshwater microbial communities from Lake Fryxell liftoff mats and glacier meltwater in Antarctica - MAT-04 (megahit assembly) | ecosystem: Environmental > Aquatic > Freshwater > Ice > Liftoff... | reverse complement strand
GGGGAAGTAGCCGATCAGCACCGGCAGCGACATGTAGTAGAGGAGGAAAAAGATCGTCGCCGGGATGATGAAGCGCAGCTTGGCCTTCTTCAGCGCGGCGAAGTCCGGGTGGTTGGCGATGGCCTCCCAATCATAGGGCGCGCCGTCTTCGCCAGCGGTCTTTTCGTGATCGGGCTTCGGGCCGCTGCGACCGAGCGGCGCGACATCGGTCGGTCCACCGGATTCCGGGGTGAAATCTTGAGGGGGCTGGGAACTCATGGGCGCCGTGTCTAACGGTCCCCCGGAGTTGTGTCGAGGCTTAGTCGGTGGAGTTTGGCAAGACCGCCGCGCAAGTGTTCTTCAAGTGGGACCGGCCTTGCGTTGAAAATTCCTCCGCTGACTTTACGGACAGGATGGTCTTTTCATTGCATGCGCCGATCTTTGCTCTCTTGCGGCCCTGCATTTTCGTCATGCTCTCCCACCCAGTTTAGGATTGCCCACGCAGCACCGACGCGGCATCACGAAGGCATGAAAACAATCTCTTCGCTGGTTTTGGTGGTGATCGGTTTGGTGGGTTTGGCGCCGCTTCTCTCCGCGGCGGAAGGCCCGGTTTTTTCTGCGCTCAAAGACGACCTGGTCGTGGCGGATGGCAAGAAGCTGAAGAAGTTCGATGAGAGCGCACTCGCGCAGACGAAATACTACGCGATCTATTATTCCGCTGCATGGTGCGGGCCGTGCCGCGCCTTCACGCCGGACCTCGTGAAATGGTACAAGCGGAACAAAAACGAAAATCCGCATTTCGAACTCATCTTCGTCAGTAGCGATCGCTCGGAAGAGGATATGGCCGCTTACATGAAAGAAGACGACATGGCTTGGCCGGCCCTCGATTTTAACAAGAACAAGTCCAACCGGACGCTTACGCAATACGCCGGCAACGGCATTCCGTGTCTCGTCTTCGTCGATGCCGAGGGCAAGGTGCTCTCGGATTCTTACGAGGCAAAAGCTACGTCGGGCCGCGCAAAGTGCTCGCCGATATGGAAAAGACGCTGAAGGGAAATCCAGCTTCGGCGGAGGCGAAGGCGGCCGTGGCGGGTGCGGCCAAAAAGAAGGGCGGCAGCAACTTCGATGAATTTTTCAAAAAGAAGCCGGCGGGGCAGTAGCGGCACGATCGCCTCGGCGCTTCCCCAGGCACAAGCGGCCTCCCAGTCTCCAAAGGATCTCGGCTGGCGCTACAGTTTCTTGATCAGCACGCTGCGGAAGGCGACGGGGTCGCTGTGGCCGGCGAAGCCGAAGAAGCCGCTCGCGCGATCTTTGCCGGGATGCGGGCTCGGCCCGTTCTTCCCGCCCATGACCGTGGCCATGTCCACTTTACTGAGGTCGGTCTCGAGGATCACGCTGCCGTTGAGTTCCACTTTGATCGTCGAGCCTTTGACGGTGACTTCCTGGAAGTTCCATTCGCCGATTGGGTGCTGGTAGCCGCGGGCGGCGCCGACCATGCCGTAGGCGCTGCCGTGAGACTGGCGCGGGTCGATCTTGCCCTTCACCTTGTCGTAATTGTCGTCGAGCACCTGGAGTTCCGTCATGCCGCCGTAGGCGGTGTTGCCTTCCAGCGGGCAGCGGATGGCGAGCCCGTTGTTCCCGCCGGGCGGGAGCTTGAATTCCACGCGGGCGGTGAAGTCGCCGTACTCGTCCCTGGTCAGCAAATTGCCGCCTTTGCCTTTTTTGCAGACGATCGCGCCGTCCACGATTTCGTAGTTCTCCAACGCGCCCTGCCAGCCGTCGAGATCCTTGCCATTGAAGAGCGAGGTGAAGCCGTCGCCGCCTTTGCTCGCGAGGATCTTGTTTGCTTCGTCACTGCCGATTTCGCGGACGAAGACGTTGCGCCAGCGAATTTCGCTGCCGTGGGTCTGGAGCTGGATGGGGCCGCGTGGCAGGATGGGGAGGCGCTCGGCCGCGGGCTTTTTCTTGTCGAAGAAGTTTTCGAGGATGGCGTGATCGACGACCAGTTGGTCGTTCAACCACACGCTGACGCGGGAGCCGACCATGACGATGCGGAATTTGTTCCATTCGCCGAGGGGCTTGTCGGCATTGACCAGCGGGTCCTTGCCATTGCCGGGTGAATTGTTCCAGAGGCCGCCGGAGCCTTTGTCCTGGCCGAGTTTGCGCGGATCGCCCTTGGTCGAATCCCAAATCTGCACCTGCGGCATACCGCGCAAATAGAGACCGCTGTCGCCGTCGGGGAGTGCCTTGTATTCCACGAGCAACTCGATGTTGCCGTAGTCCTTGTCGGTCGTGAGGTAGAGGCCCTTGCCGTCATTGACGAGTTCGCCGTTCTCTACTTTCCAGTGGGCGTTGACGTGGTCGCCCTTGCCGTTCGGCGCGCCTTCGAGGGATTGCTTTTTGTATTCGGCGACCTGCTCGGGCGTCATCGCGAGCAAGTCGCGCGGATCGCGAGTGCCCCAGCCATACCAACCCGCGAGATCCTTGCCATTGAAGAGTGCGGTGAAACCGGGCGGCGGGGTCGCTTGCGCGAAGACGGTTGCGGATTGTGCGGCGAGCAGCAGGGGAAGGAGGCAACGGCGGAGCAGGGGGGCGATCATAGGTGGGGTCTTGGGGTGAAAGGGCGAGCCGGGTGGGTAGCGGGGAGAATCACCAGAATGGTGGTTTCTTGGCAACTAAGTTGCCGATGAGATGAAATCAGCCGCCGGCCAGCAAAGCGGCGAGAATCTCCCGGCGGCGCCGAATGGCGAGCGAGTAGTGCGCTTCGTCTTCCAGGAAGCGCGACGTGCAATGGGGCAGGCGGGCGGCAATCTCCTGCGACACTTTCCAGGCGAAATTGCGGTCGAGCTTGCCGTGCCAGAGCTGCACCGGGACGCGAATTTCTTCGAGCGCGAAGCCCCACGGTTCGGCGTAGATCGCGGCGTCGCCGTAGAGTCCATCCGCGCCGCCGCGCCAGGACTCGCGGTAGTTGGTGAAGCAGGTCTCGAAGATGTGATCGTCGGCCAGCGTTTCGGCCTCGGGAGCGGGCAGATTGCGCAGCATCCACGGGCGCACCCATGCCGGCGGACGCACTCCGGCAAAGGGCCGGGCGGCGCGAAAGAGCCAGCGCAGCACGCGGGGACGTTGCTGGTGGGTGCGCAGGAGCCATTGGTACGCGGGATTGAGCAGGGAAGAATCGGCGCTTTCCGCAAGCGGCGGAGCGCCGCAAACGACCGCGACGGCCGGGATCCGTTCCGGCAATCCCCACGCTGCCGCCAGCGCATACGGTCCGCCGCCCGAGACGCCGAGGACGCGGAATTTACCCACGCCGAGTGCGTCGGCCATCTCGCCGATCAGTGCCGGCCAGTCGCGCAAGGTGCGTCCCGGCTGTGCGGGCGAATAACCGACGCCCGGACGATCGGGCGCGAGGATGCGGGCGCCGAGTTCGCGGGCGTGATCATCGAGCAGCCCCGCTTGCAAACGCGAGGCCGGCCAGCCGTGGCAGAAGAAGACAGGCACACCATCCGGGTCGCCATATTCGGCAAAGGCCACGGTGCGGTTTCCCGTGAGGGCGATGTTCCGCGGCGGCATGGGCGGGGCTGGATTTCCGTTCGTGGGCGGCACGGCGCCAAGGAACACGATCCCGCCCGGACGACAACCCGGAATCGCCGCGACGGCGTGCGTTGGTAGCGTTTCGTTTTGCTAAGAGGGTGTATCGGAATTCAAAATTTGCGGGTCATTCTGAGGCTTTCACAAAACGGAGTCTTGCCGGCGGCGGCCATGAACCTTTCAAAACGCGAGTCATCGTGAGCGGAGTTCCGTCGGGGGCGAAGGCGGGACGGGACGCAGTCGAAGAATCCCGTCGCTTTCAAGTGGGTCATCGCTGGTCGTGCCGCGGGATTCTTCGACTCCGTTACACTCCGCTCAGAATGACGATCGCATTTGCGGAAACGGGCTGCGCAGCGTGCTTTTCAAAACGGGTGCCGCCAGGGCAATGTCTTGCCATGCGTTCCCTCCCCGCCCTCTCCGCCAGTCTGCTGCTCGTTCTTCCATTTGCGTCGCTGGCGGAAGAGCCACGCGTGATTCCTCCCGACGACGCCAAATTGCTGATGCTCGACACGCGCGTGATCGAGCAATCGGTCAACGCCCGGCTGGTTCTCGGCAAGCCGGAAAAGGAAGCGCGCAATCCGCTCCTGCCGGCCGATCAACCATGGGAAAACGCGACGAACAACTACTATCCGAACGTGCTCTGGGATGTGGAGGAGCAGGGGTGGAAGCTGTGGTACAAGGATGTTCTCGCGGACCAGGAAGCGATCGCGCAAATGGATGCGCCGAGCACGGTGCACGGCGTCGGCTGGTATCTGCTCCACGCCACATCGAAGGACGGACTGGCGTGGACGAAGCCGACGCTGGGCCAGCACAAATTCGCCGGCAGCGCGGCGAACAACGCCGTGGCGCGCGACTGCCCAAACGTCGGTGTCTTCAAGGACGCGCACGATCCTGATCCCGCGCGGCGTTACAAGATGGTCTTCGATGTCGGCCTCGGAAAACCGCGGGTGCGCGTGAGCCCGGACGGCATCCAGTGGAGCGACGCGCCCGAGCCGCAGGGCTTCACGGCGCAGCAAGGCGACACGCACAACAACGCTTTCTTCGACACGCGGCTCGGGAAATATTTGTGGTTCACCAAGCTCTATCTCGGCGAGCGGCTCGTCACGCGGCTGGAGAGCGACGACTTCCAGACATGGCGGAGCAGCGGCGTGGTGCTCCGCAGCACGCTCGACGAAGGCCGCGCGCACCAGACCTACGCGCTCACGGTTTTCCCCTACGGCAACCTCTGGCTCGGCTACGTGATGATGTATCACGTCGGCGCGGGCCGCACCGTGGATGTCGAACTCGCATGGAGCCACGACTCGATCCACTGGCAGCGCGTCGCACCCGGCACGCCGTTTCTGCCGCTCGGCGAAAAGGCGAGCTACGACAGCGGCTGCATCTACGCGCAAGCCGGGCCGCCGGTCATGCAGGATGGCAAGCTGCTGATCTACTACGGCGGCAGCCCGACCGTGCATCTCGGCTGGAAACGCTCGGCCGGCCTCTGTCTCGCGCGACTGCGCGAAGACGGCTTCGCCGCCTACGAATGCGAGGACGCGACGCAGCCCGCCGTGCTCACCACCACACTTCTCAAGCCGACCGCTCAGCCGCTCCGCCTCAGCGCGGATGGCGACGTGAAGATGGAGACACTGCCCGAAAAGGACGGCGCCTTCCGCCTGCGCCTCACGCTCGCGTCCGGCGCGAAGCTCTACGCGATCACCGGCGCGACGCTGATCAACACCGCGCTTCCGCCGCCGAAGCTCGCGCCGCTCCCGCGCGTGGCTGCGCGCCCGGAGCCGGTCGTCGTCACCTTCGATCGCGACGTGGAAAAGTGGAAAGGCGTGGAGGCCATCATCCATCACCCCGAGGGCTACATCACGGTCACGCGGGCCAGCCCACTCCGCCCCATCGCCCACGGCACACCGCTCGAAGGCGACTGGCCTGTGCTCCTCGGCGGCGATGAAGTCACGCTCTCCGCCCGCCTTCGTGCGCCCAAAGCCGGCGGTGCCGTGCGGGTGGAAATCTTCGCCCGCGACATCGCCCAATGGACCTTCGAGAAGCTGCCGCCGTTCACCGCCGAATGGCAGACCATCTCCACCACCTTCCGTTACGACTGGACCGACGAGCAGGCGCGCGCCGCCGGCTGGATTCCCTCCGCTCAAGCCTACTCATGGCGCGAGACCATGCGCCACGCCGGGAAAGTCGTCATCATGGCCGCGCAAACCGGCGCGCAGGAAAGCTTCGATCTCGACGAGGTGCATCTTCAGGCGCGTCCCTGAGGTTCGTCTCACGGAGCCAGCCGATTGCATTCGCGCTGGCGGCGGCGGAGACGAGGACCTTCCCTTGATCATCGCGACCGGTGATCGCCCAGCCGCGGTAAACGCCCAGTCCAGGTTTGAAAAGACCTTTCGTGGCTCCATCGGTCCGCTGCCAGATTTCTGGGAACGCGTATTTTCCACTTTTGCCCCGGATACAGGTGACAGTTTGTTTGACGGGCTTGCTCGCGACGAGCGTCCTGTCTGCTCGCACCCCAAACGGCGAAGGGCGCGTGGCATGAATTTCTGCGGCCTTTTTTACTCTTTGCGTACTCTGCGGTCCGCCTGTTGCCTGCGTCCCGCTCCGAATGACGCGCCGATCAATCAAACCGAACCACCATCTTCCGTGCGGCGGCTTGCGGCGGAACGCGTTCGCTGCTTCCCTGTTCGGCTCCTCACCTCCTTACCCTATGAAGCATTCCCCGTTCATCCTCTCGTCCCTCATCGCCGTGCTGTTTCCCGGCGGATTGCGAGCCGTCGAACAAGGAGGCTCGGTGGCCGTCGTGGCGGCCGCTTCGGTCGAAGGGAAGAACGCGATCAAATCCTTCAAGGCCGATCCGGGAATCAAGATCGAGCTGTGGGCCGCGGAGCCGATGCTCGCCAATCCGGTCGCTTTCACGCAGGACGAAAAAGGCCGCTGGTATGTGGCCGAGACTTTCCGCCAGGAAAAGGGCGTGGAGGACAATCGCGGGCACCGGCAGTGGCTCGACGAAGACATCGCCGCGCAGACGATCGAGGACCGGCTGGCTTACATGAAGAAGCACTATGCCGATCCGACGAAGTTCGCGGAACGCTTCACGAAATTCGAGGACCGCATCAGCCGTCTCGAAGACACCACCGGCAGCGGCCTCGCGAACAAATCAACGATCTTTGCCGATGGCTTCAAGGATCCGCTCGACGGCACCGGCGCGGGCATCATCGCGCGCGGCAATGAAGTCTGGTGGACGAGCATCCCGCACCTCTGGCGTTTTACGGACAAGAACGACGACGGCGTGACCGACACGAAGGAGAAACTGCTGACCGGCTTCGGCGTGAAATTTGCCTTCCGCGGACACGATATGCATGGCCTGCGTTTCGGCCCGGACGGCAAACTCTACTTCTCCATCGGTGACCGCGCGATCAACGTGAAGACCAAGGAGGGCACGCAAGTCGCCGAGACCGAGACGGGCACGGTCATGCGCTGCAATCCCGATGGCACCGGCTTCGAGATCTTCTCCACCGGCGTGCGCAATCCGCAGGAGCTGGCCTTCGACGAGCACGGCAATCTTTTCACCGGCGACAACAACTCCGACAGCGGCGACAAGGCGCGCTTCGCGTATCTCGTGGAAGGCGGCGACACCGGCTGGCGCATGGCTTACCAATACCTGCCGGATCGCGGGCCGTGGAATCGCGAAAAGCTGTGGGACGAAAACGAGGCTTCGAAGGCGCGTTACCTCGTGCCGCCGATCGCCAATATCGGCAACGGCCCCAGCGGTCTGACCTATAATCCCGGCACCGGTCTCGGGCCCGCGTATCGCGGGCAGTTTTACCTTTCGGATTTCCGCGGCGGCGCCAATGCGAGCGTCGTCCATCAAATCGCGCTGGAGCCGAAGGGCGCGTTTTTCAAGGTCAAGGAACGCCGCGATTTTGTGAAGGGCGTCCTCACCACCGACGTTGAGTTTGGCAACGACGGCGCGCTTTACGTGCTCGACTGGGTGGCGAGTTGGGGCGGCGTGGGCAAGGGCCGCATCTACAAGTTCACCGACGAAAAAGCGGACAAGGCGTTGCAGAAAGAAACGGAGCAGTACATCGCCGCGGGCATGGCCAAACGGCCCGAAGCCGAGCTGGCCAAACTGCTCGGGCACGCCGATCAACGCGTGCGGCAGGCCGCGCAATTTAAGCTCGCGGAGCAGGGGAGCGCGAAAACGCTCGAAGCCGCGGCGACCAATGCCAGCGGGGGCCATCCGCTCGCGCGTTTGCACGGCATCTGGGGGCTCGGGCAGCTCGCCGCGAAGAACCCCGCGGCGCTGGCAGCCGTGCCCGCGCTGCTCGCGGATGCGGATCCTGAAGTGCGCGCGCAGGCCGCGAAAATTCTCGGCGAGGCCAGGGTCAGCGCTGCCGGGGAAAAGCTGACCGCGCTGCTGCAGGACAAGGAAAACCGCGTGCGTTTCTTTGCCGCCCTCAGCCTCGGCAAGCTCGCCCACAAGCCCGCCGTCGAGGCGCTGAGCAGGGTGCTCGCGGAGAACAACGACGCCGATCCGATCCTGCGCCATGGGGCGATCATGGGCCTCGCCGGTTGCGCCACGGCCCAGCAGCTCGCGGCCAAGGCGACCGATCCTTCCGCGGCCGTCCGCGGCGGGGTGGTCGTCGCGCTGCGGCGGCTCCGCAGCCCGCTGGCCGCGGCCTTCCTCAAGGATGCCGACCAGAGCGTGGTGCTCGAAGCGGCGCGGGCGATTCATGACGCCCCGATCCCCGAGGCGCTGCCCGCGCTCGCCGCGGTCGTGACGAATCCCGAGATCAAGGACACGAACATCCTCAGCCGCGCCGTCAATGCCCACTATCGCCTCGGCAAACTCGACAACGCCCGCGCGCTCGTGGCCTTCGCCAGCTCCACCGGTGCGCCCGAAGCCGCCCGCAAGGACGCCCTCGAGGCCCTCTCCATGTGGGCCAATCCGGACGGCAAGGACCGCGTGCTCAATCAATGGCGCCCGCTGCCCCAGCGCGGCGCGGAGGATGCCGTGGCTGCGGTCACTCCGACGCTCAGTTCTCTGCTCAAGGATTCGCCAGTCAGCGTGCAGGAAGTCATCGCGCGGATCGCCGGCAAGTTTTCCATCGCCGGTGCGGGCGAGCCGCTCGTGCAGTTGGCCTCGAACGAAAAAGCCGGCAGCGCGGCGCGCATCGAAGCCATCCGCGCGCTGATCGTGACGAAGGACGCCCGCCTGGCCGAAGCCGCCAAAGCCGCGGTGGGGTCGAAGGATGGCAAGGTGCGCGCCGAAGGATTGCAGGCGCTCGCCGCGGCTGATCCCACGGCGGCGGTGAAAGTGATTGGCGAGATCATCCAGGGCGGCGCCGCGAGCGAGAAGAAAGGCGCCGTGCAGGCGCTGGCAGATCTCAAGACTCCCGCGGCGGACGCGCTGCTGGCCGGGCTGATCGATCAACTCATCGCCGGAACGCTGGCCGCCGAAGTGCAGCTCGATGTGCTGGAATCCGCGCAGAAGCACAACAGCAGCGTGCTCAAAAACAAGCTCGCGCAGTACGAGGCATCGCTGCCCAAGGGCGACGAGATCGCTCCGTGGCGGGTTTCACTCACCGGGGGAAATCTCGAACGCGGGCGCAAAATCTTCCGCGAAAAAGTCGAGACGCAGTGCCTGCGCTGCCACAAAAGCGAGATCGGCGACAGCCTCGTCGGCCCGGAACTCACGCGCATCGGCAAAACCAAGGACCGCCTTTACCTGCTCGAATCCATCGTCCAGCCGAACAAAATCATCGCGCAAGATTTCGAGACCGTCGTCCTCACGCTCAACGACGGGAACATCACCGCGGGCCGCCTCGTCGGGCAGGATGCCGCGGCGTTGAAAATCGAGACGATGAACGAGCAGGGCAAACCGCAGGTGACGACCGTGCCGGTCGCGCAGATCAAGGAACGGATGGGCGCGCCGTCGCCGATGCCGCCCGCGGGCGGCATGCTTTCGAAGTCCGAAATGCGCGACCTGATCGAGTACCTCGCCACGCGGAAATGATGCGACCGCCGGAGTCTGCGTGCCGATGAAGCCGATCGCCTTGCTCCGCCGCGTCGGCCTGATCGAAGCCGTGTCATTTCTGCTCCTGGTCGGCGTGGCCATGCCGCTGAAGTATCTCGCCGGACAGCCGCTGGCGGTGAAGATCGCCGGCTGGATGCACGGCCTGCTCTTCGTGATCTTCGGGCTCGCGCTGCTGCGGGTCTGGATCACCGCGCGCTGGCCATTCGGGCGCGTGGTGCTCGTCTTCATCGCCGCCCTGCTGCCGTTCGGGCCATTCGTCGTGGATCGGCGGATGCGGGAGTGGGAAGCGGAGTTTGAAGGACGGAAAACGTAGGCGGCTCTTCCCGGAGCCGCGGGGGTGCGGGCCGGGGAAGTCCCGCCTACTTTTGCGGGATGTAATCCACGACGAGCGCGTCTTCGAGCACCGGCTTGAGGAGGGTGACGAAGGCTTTGTGATCGGGGTGGATGAGGTAGGCGTCGCGATCGGCGGCGTTCTTGAAGCTCAGAAACCAGCAGTGCGTGAACCCTTTGCCCAGCCCTTCGGGACTGACATCGGTGCCCCACTCCAGCGACTCCACGACGGCGATCTTCTTTTTCAGCGCGGCAAATTCCTCGATTACTTTTGCGATCTGCGCCTTGTCGGCATCGGCCTTGAACTTGAAGTGAACGACGTGGCGGACGGGACCGTCAGCGGCAAGAGAGGACGCAGTGAGCATGGCGACGGCAAGGAGGGTGGTGAGGAGTTTCATGGGAAGGTTGAAGCCGCGAGAATGAAGGAAGAATAGCATGGAGGCCAGATTCATTCTTTCTCCGGTCGGACCGCGCCTGCATCCTTCCGCCTTCATCCCTCATCCTTTTTCCTCATGTCCCTCGACCCGCTGCTTTCCGAACCCGTCTCCGATCCGCTCCCGCTCTACCGCCTGCGCGATGCGATCGTGGCGACTGACCTGCTCGCCGCGGCAATTGCCCATCTCGATTTCTTCACCTGGCTGGAAGCGAACCCCGCGACGCTCGGCGCGGTCTGCGCGCACTTCGAAATCCATCCGCGTCCGGCCGACGTGATGATGACGCTGCTCACCGCGATGGGCCTCGTTCAACAGAACGGCGGAGTATTCCTGATCACGCTGCGCGGTCGCGAGCACCTCAGTGCGAAGTCGCCGTGGAATCTCGCGCCGTACTACACCTCGATGAAAGACCGTCCGCAGACCCTCGACATGCTCAAGGTCTTGCGCACCGGCAAGCCTGCGAACTGGGGCAGCTACGATCCGCAGGCCTGGGCGCAGGCCATGGAGCGCGAGGACTTCGCCAAGCCGTTCACCGCGGCGATGGATTGCCGCGGCGTGCTGCTCGGACCGGCGCTGGCGAAGAAGCTGGATCTCGCGGACAGCACCGCGCTGCTCGATGTTGCGGGCGGTTCCGGCATCTACGCCTGCGCGCTGGCGGCGCGGCATCCGCACCTGCACGCGTCCGTCTTTGAAAAGCCGCCGGTCGATCGGATCGCCCGCGAATCCATCGCAGCGCGCGGTTACGGGGAGAAGGTCGGCGTGGTCGCGGGGGATATGTTTTCCGATGCGTGGCCGGCGGGCTTCGATGTCCATCTCATCTCGAATGTGCTCCATGATTGGGACGACGCCACGGTGCGCGCACTCCTCGCGAAGTCTCATGCGGCCTTGCCGCGCGGCGGGCAACTCATCATCCACGACGCGCACATCAACGCCGACAAGACCGGTCCGCTGCATGTCGCAGAGTACTCCGCGCTGCTGATGAACATTACCGAGGGCAAATGCTATTCGGTGCGGGAGATGGGCGGGTACCTGGCGGACGCGGGCTTCGACTGGCTCGATCATCAGCCCACCGCGGTGGGCCGCAGTTTCATTCTCGCCCGGAGGAGCTGAGCGATGCGCGGGAAAATGATGCACTCGATCCTCGGTGTCACGGCCCTCTGGCCGGCGATCCTCGCGGCCTCGGAGGCGCCGCCGGCCTACCCAGCGACGCGGAAAGCGGAGCAGGTCGATGACTACCATGGGACGAAGGTCGCCGATCCGTACCGCTGGCTGGAGGACGACAATTCCGCCGAGACCAAGGCGTGGGTGGAGGCCGAGAACAAGGTGACCGCGGCGTTTCTCGATGCGGTTCCCGAACGGGCCGCGATCCGGGAGCGACTGACGAAGCTCTGGAACTACGAGCGCTTCGGGGTGCCGCAGCGGCAGGGTGGGCGCTATTTCTTCACGCGCAACAGCGGCCTGCAAAACCAGCGCGTGCTTTACGTCGCGGAGTCGCCCGACGCCCCGCCGCGCGTGCTCCTCGATCCGAACACGCTTTCCGCCGACGGCACCGTGGCGCTCGCCGGGTTCGAGCTCAGCGACGACGGCGCGCGGCTGGCGTATGGGCTGTCGCGCGCGGGTTCGGACTGGGAGGAGTGGCGGGTGCGCGACGTGGCCACGGGTGCCGACCGCGCCGATCTTGTCGAGTGGGTGAAGTTCTCCGGCGCGTCGTGGACGAAGGAGGCGAGCGGCTTTTTCTACAGCCGCTACGATGCGCCGCAGCCGGGCGAGGAAAGGAAGGGCCTGAACGAATTTCAGAAGCTCTACTTTCACCGCCTCGGCACACCGCAAAGCGAGGACGCGCTCATCTACGAACGGCGCGATCGTCCGGACTGGGGCTTCTACGGAGGCGTGAGCGACGATGGGCGCTACCTCGGGATCAGCGTGAGCCAGGGAACGGACACGAAGAACCGTTTCTTCTTCAAGGATCTTTCGGTGCCCGGCGCGAAAGTGGTCGAATTGCTCAGGGACTTCGACGCCAGCTACGACTTCATCGACAACGACGGCGCGACGTTTTTCTTCAAGACCGACCTGAACGCCCCGCGCGGGCGCGTCATCGCCATCGACCTCGGGCACCCGGAGCGCGAGCACTGGCGCGAACTCATCCCGCAATCCGCCGACACGCTCCAGTCCGTCAATCTTGTCAACGGTCAGTTCGTCTGCTCCTACCTGCACGATGCCCATAGCGTGGTGAAGTTCTTCGCGCTCGACGGGAAATTCACCCGCGAACTGGCGCTGCCGGGCCTCGGCTCCGCCGGAGGCTTTCGCGGCAAACGCACGGACACCGAGACGTTCTATTCCTTCACCAGTTTCACCGTTCCGGGCCGCATCTACCGCCTCGATCTCACGACCGGCACGAGCACCGTCTTCCGCGAACCGACCGTCGATTTTCGCCCCGACGACTACGAGACGAAGCAGGTTTTCGTCACCAGCAAGGACGGCACCCGCGTGCCCATGTTCATCGCGCACAAGCGCGGGCTGAAGCTCGACGGGACCGCGCCCACGCTGCTCTACGGTTACGGCGGCTTCAGCATCAGCCTCACGCCCAGCTTCGGCGTCGCCAGTCTCGTCTGGATGGAAATGGGCGGTGTCTTTGCCATGCCGAACCTGCGCGGCGGCGGCGAGTATGGCGAGGACTGGCACCACGCCGGGATGCTGTCGAAAAAGCAGAACGTCTTCGACGATTTCATCGCCGCCGCGGAATGGCTCGTCGCCGAGCGCTACACGGCGCCCGCGAAGCTCGCCATCCAGGGGGGCAGCAATGGCGGCCTGCTCGTCGGCGCGTGTCTCACGCAGCGACCAGAGTTATTCGGCGCCGCGCTCCCCGCCGTCGGCGTCCTGGACATGCTGCGTTTCGACAAATTCACGATCGGCTGGGCGTGGCGCAGCGAGTATGGCTCCGCCGATCACGCTGCCGAATTCCGCGTGCTCCACGCCTACTCGCCGCTGCACGCGCTCCGCCCGGGCAGGCGTTATCCCGCGACCATGGTCATCACCGCCGATCACGACGACCGCGTCGTCCCCGCGCACAGCTTCAAGTTCGCCGCGCGCCTTCAGGAATGCCAGCCGCCCGGCGCTCCGCCCGTGCTGATCCGCATCGAGACGCGCGCCGGCCACGGTGGCAACAAGCCGATGAGCAAAGTGATCGTGGAAAAAGCCGACGAACTGGCGTTTCTCGTCCGGGTGCTCGGGATGTCACCCGCCGCGGCGAAACCGGCAGAGGTTCCGTATCGGGAGCGATGACAGGGCAGGGCGAAAAATAGTTCGTGAAATCCGCCCGCCGCCGGGAGTGATGAGGTGACACCCATCCTTGCAGAAACACAGCGTGCTCGACACCGTGATCGAGAATGCGCACGCGATGCAACGCGGCCTCGGCAAAACGGACCGCGCCAATCTCGACGAATATTTCCAGGGCATCCGCGACATCGAAACGCGGCTGAACAAGGACGAGCAATGGATCGGCGTACCGCCCGCGCCCGCACCGCTTCCCGAGCCGAAACCGGGTCTCGCCGGACGCGAGGAGACCAAACTGATATACGACATCATGGTCGCGGTGAAGGAAGCCGACGGCACGCGCCTCTTCGACCATGTCGCCCTGGCCTATGGCAGTAACCTCCGCACCGAGCACAGCCTCGACAACTGCCCCACGCTCCTGACCGGCGGCGGCGCCGGGATCAAGCTCGGCCATAACATCGTCGTCTCGAAAGACACTCCGCTCTGCAACGCCCGGCTCACGCTCCTCCATGGCATCGGCGTCGAAGCGGAACGTCACGGCGACAGCACCGGCGTGATTAAGGAACTCATCGCCTAGTTTCGCCCCGGAGAAGTTTGAAAGTGATGTAGCCGGGCGGTAGAGGCGGCTTTGCTTTCGGCGATCTCTTCTTCGCTCCGGGTGTCCCGCGGAGCGGGACAGTGCCGCCTGCGCGGCCGCTCGTTAGCCCAGGCGTCACGTCTTATGGACAGAGCCGCCTCAACAACGGGTCGCAACGCGAAGCGGCGCCGACATTGGCCAAAGCGCTTTGAACCTGCGGCTTGGTGAATCCCGCTCCTTCTCGGCGCCCTGCGGTCGAACCGGCGGAATTGATTGCGACCATCGCTGTGGTTGGCGGGAGAACAGTGATGACCATCCGCGGAAATCTGCGTCTCTCCAAAAGCGACGGGTTAGTGGATCGAAACCGCGACGCCGGTTTTCACTTTTCCGGCGAGGCGCACCACGTCCCAGTTCGCCAGCCGCACGCAACCGTGGCTCGCGGAGCGGCCGATGGCGTCGGGGTCGCTCGTGCCATGCAGGCCAATGCCCTTTTTATTGAGGGCAATCCAGATCACACCCACCGGATTGTTCGGGCCGGGCGGGAGCATGTGAAAATTACTGCTGCGTTCGCCTTTGTTGAGCATGGCTTTGTCGTAGCGAAAGTTTGGCATCTTCGCGACGCCGCGCACTTTCCAATCGCCGACGGGAGACACGGTCTGCGCCGAGCCGATGGTCACCGGATAGGCGGCGATGAGTTTGTCGCTTTCATAGACGGTCAACATGTTGGTTTCTGTGTCGATCTTCACCGCCGTGGTGAGCGGAGCGGTTTCGGTCTCCTTTTCCTTTTTGTCTTCCTTACCTTTTCCTTTCTCCACGTCCGCTTCCTCATCCACATCATTGGCCGCGAGCGCCGGGATTTCGTTGCCGGGCTTCAAGTCTTTCACTGCGGGAAGTTCAAAAGGTTCCACGTTGGGAACGCTCAGCGTATCGCCCGCCTTGATCGTCTTGGTTTTGCCGGGATTGAGCTCCGCGAGAAAATCGACATCGGTGTGAAATTTCTCCGCGATAGCTTCGGCGGCATCTTTATAGGGCAGCGATTTTTTCTTCGCCTGATCGGGGACGGAGTCGGGCACCTCGCCGATGCTCTTGAGGTCGTCCTCCGTGACGGTGTATGAGAGGAACACCGGATCAATGCTCGCCAAGTCCAGGCCAGTGATATCGGGGGCAGCTACCTTCTCGGACTTGCCCTTTTCGGGCGGCGGAGTGGACGGCGGTGCGGGCGTCTCGCCGCGAGCCTCCCGATAAAGCGCGAGCGCCTTCACGGTGAATTCCCCGTAACGCCCGTCGATCTTCCCCGGAGCAAACTCTGCGCGGTCGAGAAAGACTTGGAGCCGCGTCGCCGCTTCGAGGTCCGCCTTGGGAGGCGTTTTGTCCGCCGCAACGGCCGTGGCGGAATAGACCGCGAGGAGCGGAAAGAGCAGCGTGAGGGTGAGAATTGGGCAACGAAGGCGAGCGATCATCGCCACCATATCGTGCGCCGAGGATCGACCGGTGGTGTCTCTCGTTGCGCGGCTTTCTCACGCGGGTGGGCCACACGCCTGTCGCCGATGACGACTTCTAAAAATTCAGACTCGCGGTGATGGAGGCCCAACGTCCGGGACCGGGAATGAAATGGCCGAAGTTGGCCGAGCGTATATTTTTGTGCTCCCCGCGATCGACCGAATAGGCTGGTCTGGATCTCACGCCCCATGGACATCCGCCCCGCCCTCGCCGTCATCTGCCTCTTCACGACCACTGTCTTCGCCGCCGATCTGTCCGCGATCCCCGCCGCATCGATCGCCAAAAAGAAGGAACTCCTTTTCTCCGATGACTTCCAAGGCGCGACGCCGGACAAGCGCTGGCACAAGGTCGTCGCGACTTTCGCCGTTGAGAATGGGGCGCTGAAAGGAACGCAGACGCGCGACCAAAACATCCCGGCCGCGGATGGCAAGCCCGAGGTCAAGGCTCACGCGGCCGTGCATGGCTTGGAACTCCCCACGAAGGACAGCGTCGTCGAGGTCAGGATTAAATTGGAGGGCGCCACGATGATCGACGTCGAGTTCGACGACCGCAAATTCACCGGCGCCCACTACGGTCACCTCTGCCGCGCCCAGGTTCGTCTCGACAAGGTCACGATGATCGACGAACGCGACGGCAACCAAAACCAGGCGATCAAGGAGCTGCAGAAGGACCCCGCCAAAAAGGCCGAGGTCGCCAGGATGCTGGCCGGCAAGAGCGCCACGTTCCCGATCAAACTCGAAACGGGCAAGTGGTACACCCTCGTCGTCGAAACAGTCGGCGATGAAATGCGTGCGACCATCGGCGGCCAGCCCGCCGGCTTTCTCAAGTCCCCCGGCATCGGTCACGCCACCAAGTCCAAGATCGAACTCGGTGTCGCCGGCAAGGATGGATTCTTCGACGACCTGAAAGTCTGGAACGCCGAAGCGGTCAGATAGCTGGGGTTTCCGCGCGACCGCGAGGGCGCGCGATTACTTTTGATCGCGGACGCGCGCGGCTTCGTCCTTCAAGGCTTCCGCTTGCGCGGCGCCCTGTTTCTTCGCCACTTCGGCATCACCTTCCGCGGCATTCTTGGTGGTGGTGGCGGCTTCTTCCAATTTGTCCGCCCGATTTTCGAGCTGCGCTTTGCGCGCTTCCTCCTGTTTGGAGTCGCAGGCGGTGAGGGTGAGTGCGGTGAGGGAAACGACGGCGAGGATTTTCATGACGCCGAGGAATCGCGGCAGCCGCGGTGTGAGGACGCGTGAAAGTCTCGACCTTGGTAGTGGCATGCCATTCCGCCGGGAGGGAGCAGTTCACGCCACGGTCAGCGGTCCGTCGAAGACGGTCAGGCTGATGACCTCAGTCTGGGCCACATGCGGGCCGTGCTGCGCGCCTTTCGGGGCAAAGAACAGCGCGCCCGGCGTGTAGGCGACGTCGCTCTCCTGCCACTCGCCGGAGAGAATCCAAGCCCATTCATTGGCCATCGGGTGGGTATGCGCGGGGATGGTCATACCGGCGTGAAATTTCCGCAGGACGACCACGCCGCCCGTGGCCTCGTTCGTGTGCAGGATCTTCAGCTCGACGCCTTCGTAAGGGCCGGGCTGCCACGGCTTGTCTGCGGCGAGCGCGATGTAGGGAAACATGGCGCCATGCAACGGCGGGCGCGCTTTCCCGGCAAGCGTGGCGAGTGAAGAAAGCAGCCGGCAGGGAGGATGTCTTGCCGAGCGCGGACTCGCTTTCGCGCGACGGATTGTCCACGTTGGCCGGCATGTTTCCGCCGCCACGCTTCTTCCCGAGCGCCCTTTTCGTCGCGATCGTCTTCTTCGCGAACGGCGCGCAGGCCTTCACCCCGATCACGCTGCTCGATGGCAAGCTGACGCTGGAGATTCAGGACGGCTTTGTGCCCGACAAGGCACGGGCTTCCGGGCAGGTGATTGCGGGTTTCAAGGCGCGCAAGGGCGACGCGTGGGGCACGATTTCGCGCGGGGCGCGTGGGCTCGAACCTGCGGCGCTGGGCGATTATCTCACGCGAAAGGCGGCGGAATATACGAAGGGCCTGTCGTGGCTTCCGCGGCTCACCTGGTTGAAGAACGAGATGGTGACGATCCATGGCCGGCAATGGGCCGACTTGCGTTTCATCGGGCAGAAGGAGGGCGCGACCGGGCCGATGGATGGGATGCTATATACGCGCATTCTCGCTACTTCGTATGGCGGGCAGTTGCTGGAAATCATTTTCACCAGCAACACCGATCGCGACCCGGTGGTGAAAGCGAAGATCGATCGCATCCTGGAATCGGTGAAATTGGAGGAGTGACGGGGCGGGCGGGCGGGGAGGGCCGGCAATGTGAACCCTTTCCTCCACCGCCAGGCGGGAACATAGTTCGGCGTGAGCAAAGCTTTCACCAAAGAAGACGATGAAATCCCGGAGCGGACGGCGCGGGTGCGCCCGTCGTCGGGACTGCCGCCCGGCGCGGTGAATTACATGACCGCGGAGGGAGCCCGTCGTCTCCACGCCGAACTGGCAGGAGCCAAGGCCCGGCGGGGCGCCGAACTGCGGCGGGTGCTCGATTCCGCGACGATTGTGCCCGAGCCCGAGACGGCGCCGGACGAGGTGCTTTTCGGGACGACTGTCACGGTGCGGGGAGGAAGCGGAAAGCCGGTGCGCTGCCGCATCGTCGGCGCAGATGAAACGAAGCTCGCGGCGGGTTGGGTGAGTTGGGTTTCGCCGTTGGGACGGGCGCTGATCGGAGCGCAAGTCGGACAGCGGTTGCATCTCCCGGACACGCCGGCCGGGGAGGAAGTCGAGATCGTGAAGATCGAGTGTTGAAGGGGCGCTTCGGGCGATCTGGCCATCGAGCGGCAGGGGAAGGAATCCCATGCCGGGTTTGCCAAACTCATTGAAACGGCCTGCGGAGGCCGCTAGCTTCCGCCCGTCATGCCCCAGCTTCACGTATCCCTCCCCGAAAGTGGCCACGCCACGCACGATCTTCAGGACGCGGTGATCACCATCGGCCGCATCTCGGAAAACACGCTTCAGATCGAGGATATTTCGGTATCCAGCCGGCACGCGCAACTCACGCTCGATGAAGGCGGCGACTACATTCTGCGCGATCTCGGCTCGACCAATGGCACCGACTTGAACGGTCGGGCGATTGAGCCGGAGACCGATCACAAATTGCAGGACGGCGACAAGGTGCGGTTTGGGAAAATCGACACGAGCTACAAGTCGGAAAATCTCGCGGAAGCGCGTCCGCTGCCCGAGGCGGAGGAAGTCGCGGCGGTGGTCGCGGAAACCAGCATGCGTCCGGCAGATTTTGCCAACGCCTCGCCGTTCCAAAAGAAGAAGGGCAAGAAAGACCCTGTAGGCATGGCCCTGATCGCCCTCGCCGTGCTGGCGGTGGCCGCCTGTGGTTATGCGGTGTCGCTGATCTACGCGATCCAGCCGCCGCAGCTTTAAGGGAGCGAAGACTGGCGGCGATGCTTCCCACGATTCGCTGCGAGCGGCGCACGTTTGCCGAGGTCGCGGCCGATCCCCGGGCGGAGGCCTGGCGGGGATTGCATATCTGTGCGCTGCGCGACACCGTGACCGACGCGCCGCCGCAGCAGGCCACGGCGGTGAAGGTGGCGTGGGATGCGACGGAGTTGCGCGTGCTTTTCGAGATGACCGACAGCCATGTCTGGGCGACGCAGACGAAACGCGACGGTCCGCTGTGGGAGGAGGAAGTCGCCGAGGTTTTCCTCGATCCGGTGGGCGATCTCGAAAGCTATTTTGAGTTCGAGGTGAACCCGCTCAATACCGTGATCGATCTCGTGCTGCGGAAGAATCGCAGCGGCTATGCAAAGAACGTGGCTTGGCGCTGCGAGGGGCTGCGGACGGCGGTGACGCGGCAGGCCAAGGGCTGGTGCGCGGAGCTGGCGTTTCCTTTTCGGAGCCTGATCGCCGACCCGCCATCCGCGGGCGCACGCTGGCGGATTAATTTCTGCCGCATCGATCGTCCGCCCGGCGTGGAGCGCGAGCTGAGCGCCTGGTCGCCCACGGGCCGGGCGACCTTTCACACGCCGGAGCGATTCGGTTTCCTGGAATTCGTTTCGTGAGCGGCGAGCCGCCGCCGGTCGCTCGCGAGCAAACGCGCCTCCGCTGGTTGGCGGCCGGCTTTTGGCTGATCGCCGTGGCGTTCATCGTCTATTGCGCGGATCGCCGGCTTTTGCGCCCGCTCTTCGACTTCGTCACGGCGCATCCCGGCCTCGATAAGGTCGGGCACTTTGTCCTCATCGGCGGCACGGCTTTCTTCCTCAACGTCGCGCTGGGCCTGCGCACCTGGCGCGCGGTGGGGCATTCGTGGCTGCTCGGCGGCACGCTCGTCGCGGTGCTCTTCACCTTTGAGGAAATCTCCCAGCTTTGGTTCCCGTCGCGCAGCTTCGATCTGCTCGACCTGTCCTGCGATTATGCGGGGATCGTCTTCTTCGGCTGGCTCGCCCGGCGGGTTTTCGGCTCGCGGGAGCAAGTTTGAATTGTCCCGCGGAAACCGCGCTGCTACCAAAGCGCCTCTTTTCTAAACACCCCATGAGCAACCGCGACGATCAACTTCAGGAAACCCGCGTCTTCAAACCCTCGAAGGAGTTTTCCAAAAAAGCCCGCATCCAGAGCCTCGCGCAATATCGCCAGCTCTGGGAGGAGTCGGTGCACAAGCCGGATAGATTCTGGGGTCGCGAAGCGGCGGAACTGCTCTGGAACAAGAAGTGGACGAAGGTGCTTGAGTGGAAATGCCCTTCCGCGAAGTGGTTTGTCGGCGGCAAATTGAATGTCTCCGAGAACTGTCTGGACCGGCATCTCGGGACCGCGCGGCACAACAAGGCGGCGATCATTTGGGAAGGCGAGCCGGGCGAAAAACGCGTGCTGACCTATCAGCAATTGCATCGCGAGGTCTGCCTCTTCGCCAATGTGCTCAAGCGCAACAAAGTGAAGAAAGGGGATCGCGTGATCATTTACCTGCCGATGATCCCCGAGGCGGCGATCGCCATGCTCGCCTGCGCGCGGCTCGGGATCATTCATTCGGTGGTCTTCGGCGGCTTCAGCGCGGAGTCGATCAAGGATCGCGTGAAGGACAGCGGCGCGGTCGCGGTCATCACTGCGGATGGCGGCTATCGGCGCGGCACCATCGTGCCGCTCAAGGCCAACGTGGATGCGGCGCTCAAGGACGGCGATCATCCGGTCAAGAGCGTCATCGTCTTCCGGCGCGCCGGGAACGACATCCACATCGAGCCGGGCCGCGACGTGTGGTGGCATCGCGAGATGGAATATGTGGACGCGGTGTGCCCACCGGTCGCGCTCGATAGCGAGACGCCGCTTTTCATTCTCTACACCAGCGGTTCGACCGGCAAACCGAAGGGCATCCTGCACACCACCGGCGGCTACCTGCTCGGGGCTTACACGACCTGCAAGTACGTCTTCGATCTGCGCGACGAGGACGTCTATTGGTGCACCGCCGATGTCGGCTGGGTGACGGGCCACAGCTACGTCGTCTATGGTCCGCTGGCCATGGGCGCGACGAGCCTGATGTATGAAGGCGCGCCGGACACCCCGGACAAGGGGCGCTTTTGGAAGATCATTCAGGACTACGGCGTGAGCGTCCTCTACACCGCGCCGACGGCCATCCGCGCCTTCATCAAGTGGGGCGATGAGTGGCCGAAGAAACACGACCTCTCCTCGCTGCGCCTGCTCGGCACGGTCGGCGAGCCGATCAACCCCGAGGCCTGGATGTGGTACTACAATGTCATCGGCGCCGGACGCTGCCCGATCGTCGATACCTGGTGGCAGACCGAGACCGGCGGCCACATGATCACGCCGCTCCCCGGCGCGACCCCGACCAAGCCCGGCACGGCCACGCTCCCATTCTTCGGCGTCGATGCCGCGGTCGTCGATGACTTCGGCAAGGAAGTGCCGCACGACACCATGGGCAAGCTCGTCATCCGCAAGCCGTGGCCCTCGATGCTCCGCACGATCTGGGGCGACAAGGCGCGCTACAAGGACACCTATTGGAGTGAGTTCAAAGGCATGTATTTCGCCGGCGATGGCGCGCGCCGCGACAAGAACGGCAACTTCTTCATCATCGGTCGCATCGACGACGTGCTCAACGTCGCCGGGCATCGCCTGGGCACGGCGGAAGTGGAAGGCGCGCTCGCCTCGCATGCCGCGGTCGCGGAGTCCGCGGTGGTCGGCCGTCCCGATGAGATCAAGGGCCAGGCGGTCGTCTGCTTCGTCACGCTCAAGCAAGGCGTCAAGGCCACGCCCGAGCTGCGCCAGGATTTGAAGAAGCACGTCCGCGTCGTCATCGGCCCGGTGGCCACGCCAGACGACATCCGCTTCACCGAAGCGCTGCCCAAAACCCGCTCGGGCAAAATCATGCGCCGCCTGCTCAAGCAAATCGCGGCCGGTCAGGCGATCGTCGGCGACACCACGACGATGGAGGACTTCAGCATCCTCGCCCAGCTCGCCAGCACCACGGAATCCTGAGCGGTGAAAGCCCTCGCGCCAGGTCTCCGGGAGCTGGCTCGCATCGTGCGCCGGCAGGCCAGCCGGCTCCGCCTGATCCTGGAGCAGCGCCAGCTCGCGCGGCTCGAGACGGCGCTCGGCCTGCTCGGCTGGCAGCAGGCGGATTACGACGCGGCGACGCAGGAGCATGTGAGCCGGCTGACGGATTGCGAGCGCGAGCAATCGCGGCTGACCAATGAAAGCGCCGCGCTGGGCTTGGAGATCCAGCAGATCGAGGAGCGGCGCGGCGGCGCGCAACGGGAGTTTTCGGAAGCGCAGGCCGTCGCGCTGGAGCGGGAGCAACCGACCGTCGCGGATGAGACCGCGCTCGCAGCGCTGGTCGTGGCCGGGCGTCGGGAATGCAAGGAAATCGAAGCGCGCCTGCCCGTGCTGGATCGCGAGTTGAGGGCCGTCGAGGAGCGCTACCGCACGACGGTCGTGCACGAAACGCCCACGCCGCAGGTGCGAGCCCAGCTCTTGCAGTGGCGCAAAGTGATCCTGGCGCTGCCTCGCGAGCGGGCCGAGTGGACGGCGAAACTGACGGAAGCGACCGGGCAGCTCTCCGCGCTGGAGACGCTCCTCGCGGCCCTGCGGGGAGCGCGCGCCCGATTTGAAAAGTGCGACGAGGAACTGACTGGCGAGATCGCCACCCGCCAGCGCGCCAAGCGCAAGATGGAGAAGCAAATCGACGCCGTCGAAAAGGCCAAGACCGACCCCTATCGCGAGATCGGCCGCGCCCTGGCAGATTACGACATCGGGCCCCTCAATCAGCCCGATGTCCTCGTGGCCGTGCACGCGCAGCGGCAGAAGATCGCGATGCGCGAGGCGAAGATCGCCGCTTCCCTCGCCGAGAGCGCGCGGGATCGAGGAGGCGCGGCGGGCCAGTCGCGGCTGCTCGCGGGCGGGATGATCGGGTTTGAGGCGGCGGCGTTTCTTGCCATCGTTGTTCAATGAACAGAGGCTGGCCCGCGTGATGAACGAACCTTCCCCGACGGAATCGAGCCCCGAGTTTCCCGGTCTCCGCATGGCGGTGCGTCTCGGGGTGGCCCTGCTGCTTGCGCTCGGTTTGGCGCTGGCGCTGGTCTTGCGCGACAATACCCGCCGGTCCGTTCTTGAAGAGGTGAAGGAGTTCTCCGCCGTGGGGGACACGCGCTACCTCGCCATTCCTGATCCGCTGCCCCCGGAGCCGTTCCCTGTCGTCGCCCGTTTGGGCGGAAGAGGACTCGTCCCCTCCGGCTACAAGCGGCACGAAAAGCGGGAAGCCGACATGCAGCCCGTGGCCAAAGACGAAGCGACGGGATTGACGATTTACCAGGCGCCGGTCAAGGCCAAGGACGCTGGCGAGCCGGCGACGTACTTCCTCAAGGCCGGGCCGGGGCAGTTCATCAAAGTGCGCCTCGCGGCAGGCGAATGATCAGGCTCTGGCAAGTCGGTCGCGGAGGGCCGCCTGCCGAACTGTGACCAGAGCGGTTGAGAACATCGGCCCAAAATGGTTTCCAAATCGAGCGGCCGCAACGTAGGCGGGACTTCCCAGTCCCGCGGCTCTGCGGCTCTGCGGCTCCGCGGCTCTGGGAAGAGCCGCCTACGTTACTCGCCTCCGGCGTGGCGTGCTGACCGTTTCACTTCCTCCGCTCCAGTCGAAGAACGGCGAGCGCTTCGGTTCGCCACTTCCCGCCTTACGGCAGCGCCTTCCGGTGGACCCACACGCTGTTCACCAGCCCGAGGCCGAACATCACCATGACCAGAAACGTGCCCCCGTAGCTGATCAGCGGCAGCGGCAGACCGGTGATCGGCATGAGCGCGATGGTCATGCCGATGTTCTGATAGACGTGGAAGAAAATCTGCGTGGCAAAACCCACGGTGATGAGCAGCCCGAGTTCGTCCGCGGATTGATGCGCGGTGAGCAGCATGGTCAGGATGAGCACCGCGAAGAACGAGATGAGCACCACGCCGCCGACAAAGCCCCACTGCTCGCCGATCGCAGTGAAGATGTAATCCGTATGCACTGTGGTGCCCGGGATGAAGCCCTGCTCGACCTGCGTGCCCGTGGCCATAAAACCCTTGCCCGAAAAGCCTCCCGAGCCGATCGCGATGAGTGATTGATTGATCGCCCAGCCCGCGCCAAGCGGATCGATCGCGGGATCGATGAAGGCGATGATGCGCGCCCGCTGGTAGGGCTTGAGGACGAAATTGATGAGCAGCGGCAGCACTGAAATGCCGACCAGCAGCAGCGAGATGATGTAACGCTTGGGCAGCCCGCCCATCATCAGCATCGCGAGGATCACCGGGATGAAAACCAGCGTCATGCCGAAGTCCGGCTGCTTGAGAATGAGGAGCATCGGCCCGCCCACGATCGCGCCGACGAAGATCAGCTTGAGCATCGGGTGGAGCTTGCGGAACTGGCTCAGGAACAACCCGAGCGTGAGCACCGCCGCGATCAGCGTCATCTGCGAAGGCTGAAACGTCCCGACGCCCGGAATGAGCAGCCAGCACTTCGCGCCGCCGTGCTCCTGACCCAGACTGGTGTAGGTCAGGATCACGAAGACAATGCTGACGATGTACATCGGCAGCGCCGCCCATTTCACCCAGCGGTAGTCGATGAGACTGGTGACGAGAAAGACAAAGGTCCCGGCCAGAACCCAGATCATCTGCTTGTGCCAATAGTCCTCGGTCCGAAAGGAGGACGCGCTGTAAACCGCCACGACTCCGAGGACGCACAGGAGCAGCGCGACACCGAACAACAGCCAGTTCATGCCGAGGAATTTTCTGAGGAAAGGAGTCATGTGCGCGTGGGTAGGAAATAAGCGCGGAGGCGGGCGGGTGGCAATGTTGATCTAAACCGCGCCGTGAGCGCCCCCGCGGGGCGGGGCGCTGAAAAGCCGTGAGATGTTGGCTCCGTAAAAATAGCGCCGGTCATTCTTCGACGGCGTTCCGTCCCCACTGCGCCCGCACGGAACCGGCTCCGATGAGACGCGCTTTTTCAAACGGGGAAATGATAGAAAGACACGCCGTCGCTGTGGGTGGGGTGATCGTTAGCTTAGTTCACTGACCGCTGGCTCAAGCGATCAATCAGCATGCGGATCGCCGCTTCGACGGCCTCCGGGTGTTCCCAAGGAATGAAGTGGTTGTCGTCCGGGAAGATGAGTTGCGCGAATAGGTTTTCCTTACCCGCCGTGGCCAGTTGTTCCCTCAGATATTCCAAATTGGAGATCGGCACCTGGTAGTCCTGGCCGCCATGGAGCATGACCAGGGGCACGGTGAGTTGGGGTAGCTGGCGCTGCAAACGCTCAAGGTCACCTCGAAGCGTGAGCAATTCACGATTGCACTGCCGCAGAGAGCGCGGAGCGGCCCAGGAGACGAGCGGCCAGTCGGCGGCGCGCTGGATTGCGAAAGGTCGCTCCAGCGCCGGGTCGATACTGCCGCCGATCAATACCAACCCGGCGCCGATGGGCGCGGCACCAGCGGTGGTTGTGTCGGTGCGGGTGGCCCGGACTTCGCCGGGGTGCGCGATGTCGTTCCATGATCGATCCGTTTTCCTCCAAAACCACATGCATCGATTCCTGACCCGGTTCACAAATCTCTATCCCGTCTGGCTGATCGCCGGAGCAGCATTGGCCATGTGGCATCCGCCGGCGCTCGCCTGGTTTTCGGGCCCATGGATCATCTGGGCACTGAGCATCGTGATGCTCGGCATGGGTTTCACGCTTTCCATCGCGGACTTCCGCCGGCTCTTCAAGATGCCTGGTTCGCTGGCGCTCGGCTTCCTCGCGCAATACACGATCATGCCCGTCATGGCTGGAGCGTGGCGCGACTGCTGAATCTCGAAGCGGGATCGCGGTGGGTCTGATTCTCGTCGCGTGCTGCCCCGGCGGCACCGCGTCGAATGTCATCACCTATCTCGCTCGCGCGAATGTCGCGCTCTCCGTCGTCCTCACCATGGCCTCGACGCTCATGGCGTTCCTCATGACCCCGCTTTGGTGCAAGGCGCTCGCGGGGCAATATGTGCCCGTCGATGCGCTCGGGCTGTGCCTCTCCACGCTGCAAGTCGTGGTCGCGCCCGTACTCATCGGCGTGTTGTGCAACTGGTGCTTCCCGCGCGCCGTCTCGCAGGTGGCAGCCTGCGGGCCCTTCGTTTCGGTCATCGCGATCGTCTTCATCACCGGCGGCATTGTGGCGGCGAGCGCGGCTGCGGTGATGGCGAATTTCGGACGGCTCGCGCTCGCGGCCCTCTTGCTGCATGTGCTGGGTTTTGCGCTGGGCTACGCGGTCTCGCGACTACTGCGCTATCCCGTGGATGTGGCGCGAACGGTTTCGATCGAGGTCGGGATGCAGAATGGCGGCATGGCGGCGATGCCGGCGCGCAAGAATTTTTCCATGGAGCCGCTGGCCGCCGTGCCGGCGGTGTTTAGCGCAGTCATTCAGAACATGCTGGGCAGCCTGCTGGCGGCCTATTGGCGGGCGCGACCGGTCGTCGAACCGAGGACCGGTGACGGGGAAAAAATCGCGGGGTCCGTGTCCGTCGCGCCGGAGAGCCAGCCGTGAAGACGCTTTCCCCGGCGCCCGGTCGCCGGGCGATTTATTATTGGAAGTGCGACCGGTCGGCGTCCTTTCATGGCACCGGTGGAGGGGCGCACCGTGCGATCTCGGAGGATGAATTGCACTCCGCGTTGCGCACGCATTTTCCCGGAAAGAACCTCGCGCTGCGGCCGGCCGGCGGACAGGGGAATCATATTACCTATCGCGCCACGATCGACGGCACCGAGGCTTTCGTGCGCGTCGAGGACGGCCCGGAGCGCGACGACTACATGGAAGTCGAATCGCGCGTGCTGACGGAAGTCCGCGCTCTGGGCCTGCCTGCGCCGCAAGTGCTGGCCGTGGATGCGAGCCGCCGGGATGTGCCGTTCGCCTGGCAGGTGCTGGAGTTCATCGACCGTCCCGATCTGAATCACTGGCACAAGCAGGGAGCGCTCGATCTTGCCGCCGCCGCGGAAAAGATCGGTGCGGCCGTGGGGCGCTGGCAGACGGTGCAGCCGGGCGGTTTCGGTCCATTCGATGCCGAGGTGCTGAGGAGCGAAAATCGAATGGAAGGTTTCCACGCGAGTTACGCGGATTACTTCCATCTCCGACTTGATCGGCATCTTCATTTTCTCCTCGAGAGCGGCTTTCTGCCGGCCTCCCAAGGCCGGGAGATCGAGCGGGAAATCGCGGGTCATCCTCGTTTGCTGGCGCTCGAAAATGGCTGTCTCGTCCATAAGGATCTCGCGCTTTGGAACATCCTCGGAAACGCCACCGAGATCGCCGCGTTCATCGATTGGGACGACGCGATTTCCGGCGACCGGATGGACGATCTTTCATTGCTGGGCTGTTTTTATGACGGGCCGATTCTCGCCCGGGCGTTCGCCGGTTATGCGGCGGTGCGCCTGCTGCCCGACGACTATCGCCGCCGCTTTTGGCTCCACCTGCTGCGCAATATGATCGTCAAAGCCGTCATCCGGGTCGGTGCCGGCTACTTCGACCGCACGGATCGCTTCTATCTCATTGGTGCCGGTAGCAGTGGAGCGGATTTGAAAGCCTTCACGCTCGCGCGAATCGCCGCCGCTCTGCACGGTTTGCGCGAAGATCAGCCGATCGAAACGCTATGAACGCCACCCATCTTCGCGAACGCAAGCTGCACTACGGCACCTGGCTTTCCCTCGGCTCGGCGGTCGTCGCCGAACTCGCCGCGGCCAGCGGCTTTGATTGGCTGCTTTTCGATCTCGAGCACGGTTGCGGTTCCGAAGCCTCGCTGCTCCCGCAACTCCAGGCGACCCTCGGTTCGTCCGCGGCGTCCATCGTCCGTGTCAGTGCGCCGCATCCCGATCTCATCGGTCGCGTCCTCGATTGGGGCGCTGACGGGATCATGGTCCCGCACGTCTCGACCGCGGCCGAAGCCGAAGCCTGCGTTCGCGCGATGCACTACCCGCCGCGTGGACATCGCGGCTTTTCCCGTTCCGTCCGCGCCTATGGCTACGGCTTGCGCCCGCCGGTGCCGGAGTCGATCGAATCGCCGCTTTTCCTGGCACAGATCGAGACCATTGAAGCCGTTGAGAACGCCGGCGCCATCGCGCAGGTCGAGGGCGTGGATGTCCTCTTCGTCGGCCCCGCGGATTTGCAGTTCGACTTGAAAGCCCGGCCGGAACGGGCCGTGCGCGACTACGCGGCGTGCTTGAAGGAAGTGGCCAGGGCGGCCGCCGAGGCCGGCAAATCCTGCGGCTTGCTGCTCCGCAATCCGGCGGAACTGGCGCAGTATCGCGAGTTGGGTTTCACTCATCTCGCCATCGACTCCGATCTCGCGCTGTTGCGCGCCGGTTACCAGCAGGTCCTGCAAGCAGCGCGCAAGGAATCCGCAGTCTGAGGAAGGAGTGGTCATTCCCGCTCGGGAAGTAAAACACGCACCGGTTGTCACAGGGTTGGGAACCTTCCTCGACACGCTCACCGCCCTTCTCGGCTCGACTACGCCCTCGTCCTTTACCGATGAAGCCGCGGCGGTCGATGATCCCGCGGCACTGGCCACGGTGAAGAAGGCGATGGGCTGCGTGCATCAGCGGCAAGCGGCCACGATGGGCACGGTGAAGAAGGTGCTCGCGGGGTGACGGAGCGCAACAGTTGGCGGCTCGACAACATTCGCCGCTTTGCATTCCATTCGGCTCCTTCCCCCATCTCCCCATGAATCGTCGCCAATTCCTCACCACCACGGCCGCTGCCGGATTCGCTTTTTCCGCCGGAGGCGCATCCGCGGAGCGCAAGCTGCGCGTCGCCATCATCGGCCACACCGGACGCGGCAACTATGGGCATGGACTGGATACGATGTGGCTGGCGCTGCCCGAGACGGAGATCGTGGGCGTGGCCGATGCGGACGAAGCCGGGTTGGCGAAGGAGTTGGCGAAGCTCAAGGTGACGGCTGGGTTCGCCGACTACCGCGAGATGCTGGCGAAGACGAAGCCGGATCTCGTGGCCATCGCAGTGCGGCACATCGAGCAGCATCGCGACATGGCGCTGGCGGCGATCGAAGCGGGAGTACGAGGTATTTACATCGAGAAGCCATTTTGCCGTACGCCCGCGGAGGCGGACGAGATCGTCGCAGCTGGCGCGAAGGCGAAGGTGAAACTCGCGATCGCGCATCGCGCCCGCTACCACCCGGCACTTCCCGCGGTGGAAAAGCTGGTGAAGGATGGCGCCATCGGGCGGGTGCTCGAGATTCGTTGCCGGGGTAAGGAAGACGCCCGCGGAGGCTCGCTCGACCTGTGGGTCTTGGGCTCGCACTTGCTGAACGTCGCGGCGTTTTTCGCGGGCAGGCCGGTGGCTTGCACGGCGACGGTTTTGCAGGACGACCGGATGGTGACGAAGGCGGATGTGAAGGAAGGCGCGGAGGGCGTGGGGTTGCTCGCCGGCAACGAGGTGCACGCCCGGTTCGAGATGGAGCGCGGGGCGCCGGTGTTTTTCGATTCCATCGCCAATGCGGGCGACAGGGCGGCGGGCTTCGGACTGCAACTCCTCGGCACGAAGGGGATCATCGATCTGCGGATCGATAAGCACCCGGTCGCGCATCTCCTCGCGGGCAATCCTTTCGACCCGGTGAAGGAGCCGCGTGTCTGGACGCCGATCACTTCGGCCGGCCTCGGCCAGCCGGAGCCGATCCTGGATGTGAAGGAACAAGTGGGCGGGCACCTCATCCCGGCGCGGGATCTGATGGCGGCGATGCGCGAGGACCGCGAACCGCTGTGCAGCGCGGCGGATGGGCGGGTGACAGTGGAGATGACCTGTGCCGTCTTTGAGTCGCACCGTCTCGGTGGCCAGCGCGTCACCATCCCGCTCACCAATCGGCAGAACCCGTTCGCCCAACTCGCATGAGGCACGTAACCGCGAATTGATTCGCGGAGTTGCGCCGACCCCGGCGAATGAAATCGCCACTACGCAGCCGCCGAATCCAAATCGGGCCGCGAAGCGTGGCGCGCCCCGGTCTTCATCGATACGACCGGCGACGGCGATCTCGGCGCGCTCGCGGGTTGCCAATGGGAAATCGGGCAGGCGAAGGATTGCCCCTGTCAGCCGATGTCGCTGAATGCCCTGCTCGCTCCGCGGACGCTACGTGGTGTCCAACGGGGGAGTGAAAATGAAACCGTACGACATCCCGTTGCGGGCGCTTGTCGCTCAAGATGTCGATGGCCTGATGATGGCGGGACGCTGCATCAGCGGCGATTTCATCGCTCATGCCCGCTATCGCGTGACGGGAAATGCCACCGCGATGGGCGAAGCCGCGGGTGCAGTCGCCGCGCTCGCCGCGAAGACCCGACGCCGGCCGCACGAAGTCGCGTGGAATGAAGCCGCGGCGCTGCTGACGCAGATGGGCCAGCGGGGTTAGGCAGACCGGCTTGGGTGCAGTCGCTCCGCTTGCGCGCCCGAGCGAATTCACGTCGGCGCCGCACATTGCGGCGCCCCGTTAGGCTGAAGCTCGGTTTTTTCGCGAACCCGGAGCGGCGCTCGTGCCTCACTTACCCTAAGCGGGTTTGTTGATGGCCTTTGGCCCTCCGGAAAAATCAACTCTCGTGGTGCGAGCAAAACAACCGCGTCTTCACAAACGGGTGACATCGAGCCATTGCGGACGCCGTCGCCCGACACTGCTGGAGCATCGCTCGGTCTTCGTGAGTTCCGCGGTGAAGGGAATTCTCGACGACATCTATCCGAAGATGGCGGACAGCGAGTTGGTCAAGCGATCGGCAGACCGCTGGCGAGGAGGATCGTTTCTTGGACGGCGAGGTCGTGCCCGGGGGGGAAGGCGAAGGCCTTCTCGCCGCGGATGACTTGCGCGAAGTCGATGAAGTCGCCGTCGTAGCGGCCACCGGTCTTGGGGAAGGTGACGTCCTGATAGCCCTTCTTGAAAGCGCCGTGCGGGGCGTCGAGGGCGAGCCGGGCGACCGGGTGTTCGAGCGGGCGGATGTCGAAGGTGCCTTTGGTGCCGCAGACGACGAATTGCCGGCGGGCGCCGCCTTCGACTTCGACCATGGCGCTGCGCACGGTGACGGTGGCGCGCGGGTAATCGAGGACGGCGAGGTCGTTGTCGCTCCAGCCGTCGGCGAGTGCGGAGACGCTGCGGCGATGCGGGGTGACGCGGTCGGGGCGCCCGAGCACGGTGACGACGGCGTCGATGATGTGGCCGCCGAGTTCGAACATGCTGCCGCCGGGGTAGGGGAGCAGGCCGCGGCGTTCGGCGGGGCTGAGGAGTTTGCTCATCGCGGTGTCGATGCTGAAGACTTCGCCGAGCGCGCCTTCACGAAGGAGCTGGCCGAGGAGCTGGAAGGCGGCGTTGGAGCGGAAGACATAGCCCATCTGGACGGTGAGCCGGCGGCGGGTGGCGTCATCGAGCAGGGCTCGGAAGGCGGGCAGCGATTCGCCGCCGGGTTTGTCGAGGTGGATATGCTGGCCGGCGGTGATAGAGCGGGCGCCGGTGGGGACGAGTTCTTGCACCGCGGTCTCGACGGCGACGGCTTGCAGGCCGGGCGTGTTGAGGAGTTGCTCCTCGGTCATCCACGGCAGACCCGCGTAGGTCCTGGATTTTTCGGCGCGGGCGCGGCGTTGGGGATCGGGCTCGACGATGCCGACGACCTCGTATTCCTCCGACGCCCGCATCGTCTCCATCTTCCCGCTGGCGTGGGCGTGCGCGGTGCCGATCTGGCCGATGCGGATCCGGGGCGGTTTTGGTTTGGCGTCCTGCGCCTGGCTGAGGGTGGTCGTGGCGAAACTCGCAAGTGCGGTGGCGCGGAGAAAAGTGCGGCGGGTAAGCATCGGGGGGCGCGGTTTAGCTGAGGATTGCGATCTTGCCGTCGGGCGTTTTCTGGAAGGCGTGAACTTGTTTCTGGTTGGGATCGAGATGACGGACGACGAATTTTTCGCGAGAGACCTGAAGGTGGGTAAACCCGTAAACGGCCCCGGCATAAGGCCCGCGCCCTGATACCTCGATTTCGTAGAGTCTGGCGCCACCACCGCCGGAAAGGACGAAGGAGGTGCACAGCCCGGCGAATTCCAAGTGCTGCAGATCGTGGTCGTGGCCGCAGAAATAGAAGTTCACGCCGTGCTTTTGGAAGAGCGATCCGAACTCCGCGATGAGCGTGCGGCTGTCGCCGTGTTTGCCATTGCTGTAAAGTGGATGGTGCCCCATGCAAATCAGCCAGGGCGCGGTGCGTGGTTTCGCGAGTTCGCTTTTCAGCCAGGCAAGTTGGGCCACGCGTTCGCTGGCGGTGAGCGACTCCGTCATGAACGAGCTGCGTTGGTAATTGGTGTCGAGCACCAGGCAGGTGATGAGGGGATGCACCGCGGGCCAGTCGAGGCGATACCACTTGGCGGGCATCGTCCAGCGGGTGCCGGGATGGGCGGCGGCGTAGTCGAGCTGCGCCTGAAATTTTCCGGCGGGCTCGATGTAATAGTCGTGGTTCCCCAGCATCGCCCAACACGGGCCTGTGAAGGCATTTGCGGGATACATGTCTTCGAAGTCGGTCTTCCACCGCGGGTTTCGGGTGCCGCCGGGAAACTTGCCATAGAAATTGTCGCCAAGAAGGAAGAGACCGTCGGGCTTGAGGGCAAGCCGGCCGACGTACCGTTTCATGGCGGCGGCGACGGCCGACTGCGCCTGCTTTTGACCGCCCGCGCCCCAATCCCCAATCATCAGGAAATGCCCGTCGCCGCCGATGGTATCCTCCGCGCGGACGGTGGAGACCCGCGAGCCGAGCGCCAGGGCGGCGCTGAAGAAAAAGGTTTGGTGCAGCGCGCGGCGGCGCGTGACGGGATGCGGGTGGGAAGGCATGGCGGTGGGATGGAACGTGAATGGGAATGGCGCGCCGTCGCGTAATCTGGGGCAGCCTAACGAAATTCCGGCAGACGAGGAAAGCGACCGCAGACCGCGGATGAGGGATTCTAAAAGATCCGCGTCTTCCGCGTTCCCATTCCGACTTCCGGCGAATTCTTTTAGACACTGCTTTGCCGGCTGCGTCCACTCTCTCGCATCGTGTCCGGCGGGTTTTTTGCCCTGTCCGATTGCCTGTAAAAATTGTCCGATCATCCCTGTTCGCAGTGGGGTCGTTCCTTTCGTACAAGTCTGACCTCCGCCCCTCCCATGAAAACGATCTCCCGTGCCATCGCCCTTTTCAGTCTGATCGCTGTGACCGTCACAAACGCGGCCGAGTTCCCGCTGCACTCGTTCCGCAAACTCCAACTGGACCAGCATTTCTGGAGTGAAGGCGCGAGTCTCGGCGACTTCAATCGCGATGGGAAAATGGACGTGGTGTCGGGGCCGTACTGGTATGAAGGGCCGGACTTCAAGACGCAGCACGCCTACTATCCGGCGACGCCGGCGTTCAAACGCGGGAAGGAAGACGGCAGTGTCGCAATGATTCCCGGCTTCGAGGGCGCGCTCGGGGTGAGGAATGCGTATTCGGACAATTTCTTCGCCTTCGTGCGCGACTTCAACGGCGACGGCTGGACCGATATTTTAATCTACGGCTTTCCCGGCAAGGATGCGTCCTGGTTTGAGAATCCGCAGGGCCGGAGTGAGGCGTGGAAGCGGCACGTGATCTTCGCGCCAGTGGACAACGAGTCGCCGACCTTTGCGGACATCAACGGCGACGGTCAGCCCGACATCGTTTGCAACTCCGGCGGATTCGTCGGCTACGCGGCGCAGGAGTCGAGCGATCCGACGCAGCCGTGGAAATTCCACGCGATTTCGCCGAAGGGGAATTGGGCGAAGTTTACCCACGGGCTCGGCGTCGGGGATGTGACCGGCGACGGCAGGGCGGACATCATCGAAGCCGGCGGGGTCTGGGAGCAACCGGCGTCGCTCGCGGGCGATCCGGTGTGGAAAAAGCACGCGGCGCCGTTTGGCAATGGCGCGCAGTTTTACGCCTACGATGTGAACGCGGATGGGCTGCCAGACGTGATCGGCAGCCTCGCGGCGCATGGCTTTGGCCTCGCCTGGTGGGAGCAGGTGAGGGCGGGCGACCAGATCACTTTTCGCCAGCATCTCATCATGGGCGCGAAGCCGGAAGAGAACCGCTACGGGGTGTGTTTCTCCCAACTCCACGCCCTTGAACTCGCGGACATCGATGGCGATGGGCTGAAGGACATCGTGGTCGGCAAACGCTTTTGGGCGCACGGCAGCCAAGGCGACCCCGAACCGAATGCGCCGGCGGTGGTGTATTGGTTCCAACTCGTTCGCAAGGGCAGGGACGTGGATTTCGTTCCGCATCTCATCGACGATAATTCCGGCGTCGGCACGCAGGTCGTGGTGGGTGATCTGAATGCGGACAAATTGCCGGACGTGATCGTCGCGAATAAGAAAGGCACGTTCGTCCATCTTCACGACACGAAAGCGGTGAGCAAAGGGGAATGGGACAAGACGCAACCGAAGGCGAATCCCGCTTACGTCGAGAAAGCTCCGGCGCCAGCGAGGGAGGTGACGACCGCCGCCGTGGTGACTGCGGATGCGCCCAAGGGCGTGCTCCCGTCGGGCCAGGACGGCAAACCGCTCAATCTGGATTTCGAGGATGGGACGCTGCGCGACTGGACCGCGGCGGGTGAGGCTTTCAACGGTCAGCCGGTCAAAGGTCCGATTGATCAGAACCGGAAGTTTGGCAGCGGCAAGGTGGCCAACCACCAGGGCGATTATTGGATCGGGGGTTATGAAAAGCTCGAAGACAAACCGCACGGCACGCTGACTTCTGTGCCGTTCAAGGTCACGCATCCGTGGGCGGCGTTTCGCTTGGGTGCGGCGAGTCTGCCCGGCACACGGCTGGAGGTGGTGCGCGCAGACACGAACGCGGTTTTCTTCACCACACGCGGACGGAGTTCGGAGACGATGCAGTTGATCCCCGTCGATCTGCAGCCGGTGAAGGATCAGGAAATATTCATCCGCCTCGTGGATGAAGAGAGCGGCGGTTGGGGCCACGTCAATTTCGACGACTTCCGCTTTTATGGGCAGAAGCCGAACAGCCCCGCGGCGCCGGAGGCAAAAGTCGCCGAGGTCAATCCCACGCCACGCGATGTGATCAAGTTCGCCGGGCTCAAACCGGAGGAAGCAGTGAAGGCGATGACGCTGCCGCCGGGATTCAAGGCGACGGTTTTTGCGGCGGAGCCGGACGTGCAGCAGCCCGTCGGTTTTGCCATCGATGATCGCGGGCGGCTGTGGGTGGCGGAATGTTACACGTATCCGATCCGCCAGCCGGAAGGGCAGGGGAAGGACCGCATCGTGGTGCTGGAGGACAAGGACGGCGACGGAAAGTTCGACCAGCGCACCGTCTTCATGGAGGGACTGAATTTGCTGACCGGAATCGAACTCGGTTTCGGCGGCGTTTGGGTGGGAGCGGCACCGTATTTGATGTTCATCCCGATCGCGGACGGCGACGAACCGAGGCCCGCGGGCCCGCCGAAGATCCTGCTCGATGGCTGGGGCTACGGCGATACGCACGAGACGCTGAATACGTTCGTCTGGGGGCCGGACGGCTGGCTCTATGGCTGCCACGGCGTCTTCACGCACAGCGCCGTCGGCAAGCCCGGGACGCCGGACGATCAACGCACGAAGATCAACGCCGGCATCTGGCGCTATCATCCGACGCAGCACCGTTTCGAGGTGTTCGCGGAAGGGACGAGCAATCCGTGGGGGCTGGATTTCAACGACCGTGGCCACGCGATCATCGAGGCCTGCGTGATCCCGCATCTCTGGCACATCATCCAGGGCGCGCACTACCAGCGGCAGGCCGGGCAGCACTTCAATCCGCACCTCTACGACGACCTCAAGACGATCGCCGATCACTTCCACTATGCGGGAAAGACGCCGCACGGCGGCAATAGCCGCAGCGACTCCGCGGGCGGCGGCCATGCGCACGCCGGGCTGATGGTCTATCTCGGCGGAAGCTGGCCGACGCAATATCGCGGGCAGGCGTTCATGAACAACATCCACGGTGCGCGGATCAACATGGACATCCTCGAGCCGCGGGGCAGCGGCTACGTCGGCAAACACGGCGCGGACTTCATCCTCTTCAACGACGCATGGTCGCAGATCGTGAACCTGCAATACGATCAGGACGGCTCGCTCTACCTCATCGACTGGTACGACAAACAGCAATGCCACACCCGCAATCCCGACGACCACGACCGCGCGAACGGGCGTGTCTTCAAGGTGGTGTATGGCGACACGAAGAAGACAACGGTCGATTTGCAAAAGCAGTCCGACGACGAACTCGTGATGGCACTCCTCCGCAAGAACGAGTGGTACGTGCGGCATGCGCGCCGCATTTTGCAAGAGCGCGCGGCGGCGGGGAAACTCAGCGCCAGCGCCAAACAAATGCTGCGCAGCCTGCTCGGGCTCGATGGCGCTGCAGTCATGATGAAGCTGACGGCGGAGTATCACGGGGTCTCCAGCACGGAGGCCCAGCTCCGCGTGCTTTGGGCGCTGCATGTCACCGGTGGGTTGGGGGAGCCGGAGGTGCTCAAGCTCACCAAACACTCGGACGCGATGGTGCGGGCTTGGGTCATCCAACTCGCATTGCAGGACGGCAAACCCTCCGACCGCGTCGCCCAGGCCTTCGCCGAACTGGCGCGCACCGATGCCTCGCCGGTCGTCCGCCTCTACCTCGCCAGCGCGGCGCAGCGGCTCGCGCCGAATCAAGCGTGGGACGTGGTTGCCGCGCTGCACGCGCACGGCGAGGACGCGGGCGATCACAACCTCCCGCTCATGGCGTGGTATGCGCTCGAGCCGCTGGCCGCAGCGGACTTTTCGCACACGCTCGCCATCTCTCTCGAATCGAAGTTGCCGCGCACGCTGGAGTTCACCGCGCGGCGCGTGGCTGCGCTCGGTACGCCGGAGTCCATGGCCGCGCTCACCGGGGCGCTGGCCAGGGTCGAGGATGAGCCGCGTCAGGTTGCCATCGTCTCCGGACTCGCCGCGGCGCTGAAAGGCCAGCGCACCGCGCCGTTGCCCGCGGGCTGGACGGGCGTGGAGGAACGTTTCGCGAGCAGCACCAACGCCGACCTGCGCGGCCGCGTGCAGGCGCTCTCGCTCACCTTCGGCAGTCCGCGCGCCCTCGCCGCGGCGCGTCAGGCGGTGCAAAATCCGCAGGCGACCGTCGAGGCCCGCCAGCGCGCGCTCGATGCCCTCCTTGATGTGAAGGACGCCGCGCTTCCGCCCGTGCTCCTCCAGTTGCTCGCCGAGCCGCGTCTCCGCACCACCGCACTCCGCGGCCTCGCCGCGTATGCCGATCCGCAGACGGCGGGCGCCATTCTTGCCCTCTACGCCAGCCTCACGCCTGACGAAAAGCGCGATGCCCTGCTCACCCTCGCCGCGCGCCCCGCCTTCGCCCGCCCGCTCCTCGCCGCCGTCGCCGACGGACGCGTCCCCGCGCGCGATCTTTCCGCCGACATCGCCCGGCAAGTGCGCGGCCTCAACCAGCCCGAACTCACCGCCCTGCTCGAAAAGGTCTGGGGCGTCACTCGCGAGACCCCGGCCGACAAGCTCGCCGCCAAGGCCAAATACAAGGCCCTTGTCGGGAACACCAAGCTGCCCAAGCCCAACCCGGCGCAGGGCCGCGTCCTCTACACCCAGACCTGCGCCGCCTGCCATGTGCTTTTCGGCGAAGGCGGCAAGATCGGCCCGGACCTCACCGGCTCGAACCGCGCCGACCTCGACTACCTGCTGCACAACATCCTCGACCCGAACGCCGAAATCCCCAACGCCTACCGCACCGCGATGGTCGAGCTGAAAGACGGGCGCGTCCTCGCCGGCGTGGCCAACCAGCAGGATCCGAAGGTCGTCACCATCACCACTCCGAACGAAACGCTCACCCTCCCGCGCGGCGAGATCAAGGCGCTGACCATCGGCGAACTCTCGATGATGCCCGAGGGCCTGCTCGCCCCGTGGAGCGAAGCCGAAGTGCGCGACCTCATCGCCTATCTGCGCAGCCCGGCGCAGGTCCCGCTCCCCGCGGGCCCGCAAGCCTCGAAGGAACGCTGACGAAGCGAATTCCGGCGTTTTTCAACGAGACGGCGCGGCGGCACGTCGAGAACTCGGAGAAGCAGATGACGGCACAGGAAAGTGAGGCCGAAGCGTTGCAGCAGGAGATCGAGGAACTCACGGGCGAGAGCGCGCTGGGAAACGAACGCCGGGCCGGCGAAAAGATCGACTCCCAAAAGCAGTCTCCCAAAAAGAGCGAGTCATCCTGAGCGGAGTTCCGTCCGCGGGCGAAGGTGGCGGGACGGAACGGAGTCGAAGGCTCCGTCCACTTTTCCGCCTCCGCTCCGCTCAGGATGACACACGTTTTATCCGGAAATTACTTTGGGCAGATGCCTTGGCTTCCACGTTATGCGCCCGCTGCATTCTTTTCGTAATATGCCGTGATTTCATCTGCCGGTTCCTTTAAGAAAACCATCTTCATGCCATGCGTTTGATTCTCCCCAGCCTCCTTGTCATCGCCGCCGCGCTCTTCGCCATCCCTGCGGCTCGTGCGCAGTCGCTCCTCGAAAACGGCAATTTCGACAATCCCGGCGACCCGCTCAAGGGCTGGCTGACCGACTACGCCTGGTCGGGCAACAGCCATTACCTCGGGAACAAACAGCACGTCACGATCGAGACCGATGGCGCGCGGAAGAACGTGGCGAAATTTGGCTCCGCGGGCGATGCCGGGGTGAAGATGGAGTGCCGGGCTTTTCCGTTGGAGCCGGGCTTCAAGTATGTCTGCAATCTCGACATCAAGGGCGGCGGCTATCGCATCTATTTCGCCGGGTATCAATGGGCGCCGGGCCTTCGTCCGCATGACAATCCGGAACTCGGCGAGCTGCGGATGATTTATCAGAGCAAAGCGACCACGGGCACGAGCGAGGCGTGGAAGCAGGAAAAGATCGAGCTTCCGGGTATCGCCCTTTCGCCCCAGGCCCTCGCCCACCTCAAGAAAGTCCGCTATCTGACGGTTTACATCTGGATGGTGACGCCCGGATTTGTGGATAATGTGACCCTGACGAAAGTGCCGGACCCGGCGATGAAATTCTAACCAGAAGCCCCCAGACCATGCCTCCGCAATATCTCGCGAAACTCGAACAGCTCGGAAAAAATCTCATCCGCTGGCAGGCGGAACTCAAACTCATGCTGGGGCTGGCGGTGATCGCGGGATGGGTTTGCCTCCTCGGGTTCATCGACCTTTGGCTGCGGCTGGATCGACCGGATCGCGTGGTCACTTGGACGATCCTGCTCGCTTTGGTCGGCGGCACGCTGTGGCTGGTGCGCAAGGCGTTGCAGTTGCGTTTCACGCCGGAAGCCGTCGCGGCCACGATCGAGAAGACTTTCCCGCAACTCGACAATCACCTGATCAACTATCTCCAACTCGCGCGGAATCCCGAGGGCGATCCGTTCAAGGCCGCGTATCTGCGGGCCGGAGTGCCGGAGTGGCAGCGGCTTGATTTCCGCAAGATGCGCGATGAGAAGGCGCATCGCCGCAGCCGGATCATTCTTTCCGTGGCCGCGGGGTTGCTGCTGCTGCCGGCGCTCTTTTTCGGTCAGGCTTGGGCGGTGGCGGTGTGGCGCACGGTGAATCCTTTTTCCTCCGTCGAGCCGCCGAGCCTCACGAAGATTCTCCAAGTCCAGCCGGGGCAATCCACCGCGCTGCAAGGTGCGCCGCTGGTGCTCAGTTGTACGGTGAAGGGTTTTGCAGGGCACGAGGTGAAGGTGGAGATCGAACCCGGCGACGCGAAGAAAAGCACCTACTCCCTCGGGCGCATCCAAGGCGGCGAGCCGCAGGAGTTCAGCTACCGGCTGGCGAAGGTCACAACGGGACTGCGCTACCGCTTCCGTGCCGGCGATGCGCCGAACTCGCAATGGTTCACGATCGGCACCCGACCGCCGCCGGCTTTCACGGCCGTCCTGGTGATCATCGCACCGCCGGCTTACACCAATCTCCCGCCGCGGACCGTGAATGCCCGCGCCGGACGGTTGGTCGTGCCGACCGGTTCCGATGTGCGCATCGCGGTCGCTTCCAATGTGCCGCTCGAGTCCGTGCGATTGCTCGGCGCAGCGCGCGAGTCGATCCAGTTTGCCTCCGCTGGTAAGCCGACCGCGTGGAAGGGCGCAGCGACTCTGACGGCTGGCAGTTCGATGATCGTCAAAGGCGAGGACATGTTCGGCAGCGCGGTCCAGGAGGAGATCCAGTTTGCGCTCGATCCCGACAAGGCGCCGGGCATCGAAATCGTCTCGCCCAACGGCCGCGCCATCCTCCCGCCGGGCGAACGCCCGCAGATCGAGTTTCAAGTCGCGGATGACTTCGGCGTTTCCGAGGTCGTCGTCGAGGAAGTGACGCCCAATGCCACGCGCGAAGACAAAGGCACCGTGGTGAAGAGTTGGAAGGTGGCCGGCGTACGCGACTTTCACCAAGTCTGGAAAAGCGAGACCGCGCCGGCGCGCGGGAAGGACATCGCCTACCGCATCGTCGCGCGGGACAATCGGCCCGAACCGCGGAACGAGTCGTTTTCCGCGAATATCGTCTTCAACGCCGTGTCGCAGGGAGACATCGCGAAGAAGCGTGACGAAATGGAAAAGACCGCGCTTGCGACGCTGCAAAAAGTGATCGACGAGCAGAAGCGCAACCTGACGGACACCACGCGCTTTCAGGAAACTTTCAAGCAGACGACCGAAGAGCAGTGGAAGGAAGCGACCGAGCGGCAGAAGGAAATTCGCAGCCTCATGCGCGAGTTGCTGGCGAACCCGGTCAAGCCGCTCGGCGGACTGACGACCGCGGGCCAGAAACTTTACGTCAACGAGATGATACTGGCGATCGACGCGCTGCAATCGATCCCCGCCGCGGACGACGCCCGGAAAGCGATCCTCTCCACCGAAGCGGTGGCGCTGGAAGCGAAGATTCTCAAGCAACTCAGCTTTGCTCTCGCGGCGGCCGCCGAGTCGAAGATCGACCGGCACGTATCGGGCTTGAGCGCGATGATCGAGTCGCTCGTGCGCGATCAGGTCAGCGCGCTCGAGCAAACCCGCACTTTCGTCCAAAGCAAAGCCAAGGTCGGACAGACGCTGATCGATGCGCAGGACCGGCTCGGCGGCGACATGGCGGCCTTCCTGACCGCGTGTAAGGACGAAGCGGCGCAGACGATGCAAACCGACGCGGCGCTCGCCGAGACGATCAACAAGATGATGGCGCGGGCCACCGAACTGAAGATTCGCAACGACATGGTGATCGCCGCCGAGCGGCTCGATCAGAACCAGCCGGCGGAGGCCGTGCCGCTGGAGGAGCGCGCCGTGGCGAGCCTGAAGTCGATCCAGTCGATGCTCGAACAGATCAAGCTGAAGGAGGAAGCGGAGAAGCGCGAAGGTTTGGTGGACGCGGTGAATCAGGCCCGGGAAAAGATCGCGAAACTCGAGGCGCTGAATCAGAAAATGAAGGAGGCCATGGAGCAGGTGAAGGGGCAGAAGAACAAGGACGACAAAGAGATCGACGCCATGGAAGAAGCGTTCCAGGAGCTGCAAAAAAACACCAGGGAAGCGCTGCTCGAAGTGCCGAACGACCTGCATATTTTCACCGAGCTGAACGTGGCCAATGACTTGGTGGAGGATGTCTTCTCGGTCTTTCAGGAGATCGAGCAGAAGGCCGGATCGGAAAAGGACGCGCCGGACAAAGTGACCGAACTCGGCTACGCGAAGGAGGATGAACTCCTGGCGCAAATGGGTGAGGCGAAGAAGCGCATCGACGCCGTGGAAATGTGGCTCGGCGAAAAGCCGGACGAACTCAAAGTCACGACCGAAGCTCACGACAAAGCAGAAATGCCGGAATCCGGCATCGCGCTCGCGGAACTGGCGGCAGCGGCGCAGGATCTGATGAGCGACCTTCTCGAGGAAGCCAGGAAGATGGCCGATAAGGCGGATGACAGCGCGACGAACCACGCAATGCCCGACTTCCCCGCGGGCTGGGAAGTGATGGAGGGCGACATCGCCTCGTTTGGCGCGCAGGGAAAATCCGGCAACCAGACGCCCGACCACAAGGAGCAGGACGGTCGCTCGAATGTCGGACGGCAAGGCATGTCCACCGGCGAGACCGCCGCGAGTTCCGGCACGATCGGTGAGGGGGACAAAAACATCGAGGCGCGCCGGACGGAAGATCCGGTGCAAAGCGGCCAGATCGATCTGGCCGGAAAAGCCGACACGAACGCCACCGGCGGCGGCAAACTCGGGACGGGCAAGGCCGATGCCATGGGCATGGGCGGCGGCGCCCAGCGCATGGACTCGAAGGAAGCGGGTTCGGCGGAAGGCATGGCCGCGCTCATGGCCCGGCAGGCCGACGCGCTCTTCGCCAAGGCTTCGATGAAGAACGTCCGCGTCGATTCACTCAAGGACGCTGCACATCACATTCGGCAGTCCGGCGATGCCCTTGCCAAGGGCGACATCCAGCAGGTGAAGGAATTGCGGAAAATGGCGGTGTCGTCGCTCACCCGCGCCGCCGCAAATCTCGCAGCCGGACCCTCCGGAGCCATGGAAGCGAAAGGCTCCACCGGCGCACTCGACAACGTGGTCGAGAGCGGCCCGGATCAAGCGCCGCCGCAATACCGGGACAAGGTCGCGGAGTATTACAAAGCGCTCAATGGCGCTCTCTAAAGGGTCCGCTCTGCTGGCCGCGACCGCCTGGCTCGCGCTGGCAGTCGGTCTCTCCGGCTGCGACTCGCGTCAAAAGCGCGAAGCGGAGCAGGTCCGGGAGTTGAATCAGATCCCCATCGCGCAGTTGCGTGTCCTGATCAAAGGCTTCCCCGGGGATTGGCGCGCAGACAGCGACCGCAGCCAGGAGCGACCGGAGCCACCCGCGGAAAAGACCATCCCGGCGGGCGCGAAGCGGATCGCGCTCGTCCCGCCGGCGGACATTCATCTCGGCAGTCTGCCGATGCGGGATGCGATTGCAGCGCGGCGGAGCGTTCGCGAATTTTCCGACGCGGCGTTGTCGTTGGAAGAACTGAGCTTTCTGCTCTGGGCAACGCAAGGAATCACCGGCGAGCAGCGCGATGAAGCCGGAGTGATGGTGCAGCGATTTCGTGCCGCACCTTCCGCAGGCGCCCGCTATCCGCTGGAGACTTACCTCGCGATCAGCCGCGTAGAGGGACTGGCGGCGGGGCTCTATCGTTATCTGCCGACCGATCATCAGCTCGTCCTGGTCCGCGAGGACGCGCAAATTTCCGGAAAGGTTCAGGCCGCCTGCTATGGCACACCTTCGGTCGCGGGCGCAGCGGTCGTCGTCCTTTGGTCGGCCGTGCCTTACCGGACGGAGTGGAAATACACCTACCTCGCCCATCGCATGATCGCGATGGAAGCGGGGCACGTGTGCGAGAATCTCTACCTCGCGTCTGCCTCGTGCGGCATCGGAGCGTGCGCGCTGCTGGCCTACGATCAGCCTCGCGTCGATGAGTTGCTCGGCGTGGACGGTCAGGAGGAGTTTGCGCTTTACGTGGCCTGCGTCGGGAAGCCGAAGCCGGACAAGGAGTGAAATGGAGATTCCGGGCTATCAGCCATTCTACCTTCACTCGGTCGAGGAACTGCGCGCGGAGATCGCGCGACTCGGGCTCGGCATCCCCCTGGACGATGACTTCAGCCCCCTCGCGCAACCGCTGGTCATCCAGGGAAAGACCATTCCGAATCGGTTTTGCGCGCAGCCGATCGCCGGTGGCGACGCGGCGCAGGATGGGGCGCCCGGAGAGATGACGCGCCGGCGTTACCGCCGTTATGCGGAAGGTCGCTTCGGATTAATCTGGGTCGAGTTGACCGCCGCCGGTTCGACGGAAAAGTCGGGCCAGCTCTGCCTGCACGAAGGCACTCTCGCAGCTTTCCGTTCCATGGTGAATGAGATGCGCGCATCGGCGACGGGCGATCCATCGGTCATCATTCAACTCGCTTCCGAGCAAACCGACCGCCTCATTCACGCCGCTTTGCTCGCGGCGGAAGCGGGTTTCGACGGGGTCGATTTCCAATGCTCCCGCGATGCGCTTCCGGCGGCTTTGGACGGTGTGCAAAAGCGTGCGCCCGGGTTGTTGCTCGCGACCCGTCAATGTATGTATGAGGCCGTGCGAGAAGGGTTCGGAGTTTCGGCGACGGACTTTCGCCAGCCGGACCTGACCGAGCCGATTCGCTTCGTGCAGCGGCTGCGCGACAACGGGCTCGCGCTGCTGAACGTCACGGCCGCCAGTCCCTGTCTGCGTGGCCCGGATCGGGCGGTGCGGGCTCTGCTCGATTCGGAAAATCCGGACGAGCACCCGCTGATGACGCTCGACCGCCAGCTCAGCCTCGCGCGTGCTTTGCGCGGAGCCGCGCCGGACCTGCCCGTGGTAGCGAGCGGCTTCAGTTGGCTGCGACAGTTCGTGCCCGAAGTCGCGGCCGCCGCACTGCGCGAGGGGATGATCGACTTCGCCGGCCTGGGCCGGGGCGCGCTCGCGTATCCCGATGCACCGGCGGAAATTTTCAGCCGAGGGCGAATGGAAGCGGGCTCCGCATGTCTGGTCTGCTTCGCTTGCTCGCAACTCCGCGAAGAAGGCGCAGCCGTCGGCTGCGTGCTCCGCGATCCCGCGGCGTATGGAATTGTCTATCGGCAGATGCGGCGCTTCGATGGCGATCAACTCCTCGCCGGCGCGGCTCGCTGCCATCTTTGCGAAGCCGCGCCTTGCGTGAGCGCCTCGCCGACACGGACGGATATCCCGGCGTTCATCCAGGCGTTTCGGAACGGCGACGAAAGCCGGGCGTACGAGATCATCCGCGAACGCGACCCGCTTCCCGAACTGACCGCGCGCTTTTCCCCCGCGTGGCTGGAGAGCGAAGGCGCCTGCATCGAAACCACCCTGAGCGGATCGCCCGTTCCAATCCTCGATCTCCAATACGCCATCGCCTGGCGGGCGCGTGATCGCGGCCAGACCGGCGCGCGTGTGCCGCCGGAGGCAACGGGCAAAAGTGTGGCGATCGTCGGTGGTGGTCCGGCAGGCATTGCGGCGGCGATCCGCCTCGTTGAACTCGGATACGCCGTCGATCTCTACGAGCAGACGGATTGTTTGGGAGGCGCTCCCGAGCGGGTGCTTTCCTCTCACCGCATGTTCAGCCCGCGCGCGGAGATCGAGGCGATTTTGCAGCCCGCACTCGCGGCGACCCGCCTCCGGCTTCACTTCGGCAGGACGCTCGGGAAGAACCTCCGGTTGGAGGAACTGCGCGCGGATCATGCCGCTGTCCTCCTGGCCACAGGCTTGTGGCAGGAACGTTCCCTGGGTGAAGCGCGCGGCGTCGTCGGCGCGCTCGCGTTTCTTGAATCCTCGAACGAGGCGATGCCCGATCGAGTGGCCATCCTGGCCGGAGGAGACGCGGCGATGGATGCCGCTCGCGCCGTGCAGAGCCGGGGAGTGAAGGAGATTTTCATCATCTTTGGCGGACTTCGAGCGGCGCTGCACTGGCACTTGCCGGAGAGTTGGTTCGCCACGCCCGGCGTGCAGGCGATGATGCAATGGCAGCCACTGGGTTACGAAACCGATTCAGCGGGGCAGTTGCGGGGCGTGCGGCTTCGCCATGGGGAGTTGCTCGTGGAATCGGTGTTGCCGGTGGGGCTTGTCATCGAGGCGATGGAATTGCAGGTCGCGGATTCCATCCGCGCCATTCTCGCCAGCGATCCCGGCTGCATTTACACCGCCGGTGCGCTCGTGAATGGCGGCACTTCCGTCAGCCATTGCGTGGCCGAGGGGCTCGCCGCCGCGGCGGCGATTCACCGGGACATTTTCCCATGAAGCTCGAATCCCGACTCAAGCTCGCGCATGGCCGCTGCGTCGAACCTGTCGAAACCATCGCCCGACTCGAAGCGCTGATTCGTCCGCAGCATGATTTCTGGCTGCACGAGGAAACCGTGGCGGAACATCTGCATTGGTCGGCGATGTTTATCGACGGCCTCGATTTTCGTTCGATGGGCAAAGGCGTCACCCCGGCGGCCAGCACCGCGGGCGCGCTGGCCGAGGGTGCGGAGTGGCTGACCTGCCAGGAGACGGGCAAGCTTCCCGGCTACCTCGGCGCACGCGAGCACGAGGTGCCGAACGCGTTGCCCATCGCTTCACTCCTGGGCCACATCGCCACTGCGACGCCGCCGATTCTCGAACGCATCCGCGCGCTGGATGACGCATACCATTGGGTGGATGGCTGGTCGCTGATCCAGGAGCGAACGCTGAAAGTGCCGCTCGAATACGCGCAGATGATCAGCGGCCCCAACGGCAAAGCGACGGGCAACAACCTTGAAGAAGCCATCGTCCACGCAACCCACGAGATCTTCGAGCGGCGCGCCCACATCACCGTATTACGCAATCGGATGGTCGTGCCGACGATCGATCCCGCGACGGTCGAGCACCCGATTGTCCGCGAGCAGATGGCCTTTCTCCGCAGCCGCGGGATCGAGGTGGTTTTGAAGGATCTGTCCTTTGGCGGCGTGCTGCCTTGCCTCGGTGCCTACTTCGTCGATCACCATATTCCCGAGGACTACCAGTTCCGACATTTCTTCAAGATCGGCTCATCGTTCGACCGCGAAGAAGCGCTCCTGCGCACCTTCACGGAATACGCCCAAGGCCGGCGAGAGCATGAATTCATCATCCCGGATTCTGCGGATCACGAGGGACAGCTCACGCGTCTGCTCGATCACGACTTTCGCCGCCTGCGGACGCAGCCCGACGACTGCGACAATTTCCTTTCTTCATTCATGTTTGGCTTCGTTCCGTATCGGAATGCCAGTTTTCTCCGGGAGGGTGAATTGGTGCCTTTTGAAAAAGGTCCGCGATACGCGGATTGCCTGGAAGACATCGGGCACGCCCGGGAGATCTGTGAAGCATTGGGCAAAGACTACATTGTCGTTGATCTCACCGACCCCGAGATCGGCTTCTCCGTCGCCCAAGTGATCATTCCTGGTTACTCGGATGTGCTCCCGTTTCATCCCATGGATAGCCACGGCCTATTCCAACGCTGGACGCGCACGGAGGTGCTTGATTCCTATCGGGAATCGCAAGGTTAGAGCAGGTGAAACAATGGCGTCGCCGGCCACCGGAGGTGGAGGCGGCTCGGTCGGCGGAGCCGACGTGCCGCCTTTCCCGCTCTTGCGGGGGGCAACCGGCGGCACGTCCCGCGGAGCGGGACAGAGCCGCCTCTACATTCGCGTCCGGCAGAATTCGATCGCTTGGCCTTACAACTCGCGCACCAGGAGATTGGCGAAGTCCACGCCCGTGCCGATGTCCACGAGTCCGATCGCACCCCGCGCCGGAGCGTCGGCAGGCAATTGCTGGCGGCGGATTTCGCGGCCGTTGATGGCCAGGATAATGTCGTGGCCTTTCACGGTCACGCTCACGCGGTTCCACGCGCCCCACTTGATTCCTTCCTGCGCGCCGGTCGCTCCGCGCGGCATCAATTCGCCAAGCGTGACGGTGGTGCCGGGCGATTCCTTGCCCCGCAAGAGAAGGGCAAAATCGGTGGGAGATTTGCCCGACACTTTCACGTCGGCAATGAACTCGCAGTCTCCGAACTCCGCTTCCGTCCACAGCGTCTGGCCGGGGTCGCCGCCTTTTAAGATGAGCCGCCAGTCACTCGCCTGCCAGCGGTCCGGTGTCGTCGTCTTCCAGCCGCGCAAATCGAGGCCGTTGTAGAGCGGGCGATGGTCTTGCGACTCCGGCGCGGTGTGTTCGGGCGTCGCGCCAGTTGGCGGTAGTTCCTTGATCCGCAGGTTGCGGAATTCAACCGGCGCGCCTTCGCTCTCCAGCGCCAGGTAACCTTTGCGATACACGCATTCATCGCCGCCGGAGACTTCTTTGCCATTCACGCTCAAGCGGATCGAGCCGGCGTTGGCCACGATCCGGTAGTGGTTCCACTCCGGCGAGGGTTTGCTCCGCTCCTCGCTCGGGAAGCTGCGTTTGCCGTGGCTGCGGCCGATCGGATTCATCGTCGCACCGTGGATCGGGAAGACATCGCCGTGCGTCGTGAACCAGTCGGATTTCTTGCCGTTCTTTTTCTCGAACGCCTCGGCGTAACCCTGATCGAGCACCTGCACCTCGATGCCGCGCAGGAACGGCACCCCCGGTGCGGAGATCGGCGTTCCCCAGATGAAGACCCCCGAATTGCCGCCGCTGGTCAGGTGCCGCCACTCCAATTCCATGATGAAGTTCTCATACTGCCGCTCGGTGCGCAGCGCGCCGGTGGGTTTGCCGGTGCAGGTGATGACTCCGTCCTTCACGCCCCAGGTCTCCGGCGCGCAGTTGGCGTTCACCCAGCCGGTGAGATCGCGACCATTGAACATCGGCACGAAACCTTCCTCGGCGAAGGCGGTGGCGGCGGCGAGAGTGAGGAGCAGAGTGAGGAGCAGAGTGGGGAGGGACTTCATACCGGCGATTTAGTGCACTCGACGGCGCGAGAAGACAATAGCGGCGATGCGAGTGGTGCGGGTCGGCGGCGACAATGCAGGTTGACCCGACAGGGCGCCGACCGGAGGCTACATCGATTCGTTCAGGACTTCTCGCCGGGGCGTGGCGAGTTGCCATGTCGATGCCACCGTGAGGCGCTCGACCTACGATTCTCGACGCATGGAAAACTCATCCAACACCAAGAACGTTGCCTTTCTGGGCGACTACGTGCCGCGGCGCTGCGGCATCGCCACTTTCACCGCGGACATTTGCGAAGCTGTCGCCGCCGAATTTCCCAGCGCACACTGCATCGTCGGATCGGTCAACGATCGCCCGGAAGGCTACGACTATCCGGAGCGTGTGCGTTTTGAACTCGATGAGCGGGAACTCGATTCCTACCGGCGCGCGGCGGAATTCCTGAACATCAACAACGTCGAGGTCGTGTCGGTCCAGCACGAGTTCGGCATCTATGGCGGGCCTGCGGGCAGTCATCTGCTGACTTTTCTGCGCGACGTGCGGATGCCGGTGGTGACGACCCTGCACACCGTGCTCAGCGAGCCCAATGCCGATCAGCGCGCGGTGATGGAGCAACTCGATCTGCTCTCAAACCGCTTCATCGTCATGGCGGAGCGCGGTCGGAACATGCTCGAGACGATTTACGGCGTGGATCCGGCGAAGATCGATCTCATCCCGCACGGCGTGATCGACATGCCGTTTATCGACTCCAATTTTTTCAAGGATGTCTTCAGCGTAGAGGGAAAGACGGTCCTGCTGACCTTCGGACTGCTCTCGCCGAACAAGGGCATCGAGTATGTGATCGACGCCATGCCGGCGATCCTCGCGCAGCATCCGAACGTGGTCTATCTCGTCCTCGGCGCGACGCATCCGCATCTCCTTTCGCACGAAGGCGAGGCCTATCGGCGGAAGCTCGAACGCCTCGTCGAAGAACGCGGTGTGGCCGGCAGCGTGATCTTTCACGACCGCTTCGTGACGCTCGAGGAATTGAAGGAATTTATCGGCGCCGCGGACATCTACATCACACCGTATCTCAATGAAGCGCAAATCACCTCGGGCACGCTGGCCTACACTTTCGGCGCGGGAAAGGCGATCATCTCCACGCCGTATTGGCATGCGCAGGAACTGCTCGCGGGGGAGCGCGGGGTGCTCGTCCCGTTTCGCGACGCGCCGGCCATCGCCGAGGGGGTGAAATACTATTTGTCGAACCCGACGCTCATGACGGCGATGCGCAAACGCGCGTGGAAAGCCGGCCGCGAGATGATCTGGCCGGTGGTCGCACGGCGTTACATGGAGAGCTTCGAGCGCGCCCGCGCGAGCCTGAGCGTGCCTTCGATGGAGACTGCGGCGGTGCGCAAGATGGAAAACGCCAACTATCCGATGCCGGCGCTCAAACTCGACCATCTCTTCAAGATGAGCGACCACACGGGCATCTTCCAGCACGCGATCTATAACGTGCCGAACTACCACGAGGGTTATTGCACCGATGACAATGCGCGCGCCTCCATCCTCACCGTGCTGCTCCGCGAAATGGGCCAAAACCATCCCGAGATCGAGAAGCTGGCGAGCAGTTACCTCGCGTTTCTTTGGTACGCGTTCGATGCCAATACCTGCCGGTTCCGCAACTTTATGAACCATCACCGCGAGTGGATCGAGCGCGCGGGCTCGGAGGACAGCCACGCGCGGGCGCTCTGGGCCGTGGGCACAGCACTCGGCCGCTCGCACGATGTGGGTCATCGCAATCTTTGCGCGCTCCTTTTCCAGCGCGGGTTGCCGCCGGTCGCGCGGTTCAGTTCACCGCGGGCCTGGGCATTCGCGTTGCTTGCCATCCACGAATACTTGCGCGCCTTTGCCGGTGATCGCGCGGTCAGTCAGATGCGCGACGTGCTCTCGGGGCAGCTCATGGGCTTGTATCGCGCGAACGCTTCGCCCGGCTGGCAATGGTTCGAACGGACGGCCACCTATGACAACGCCAAGCTTTCGCACGCGCTCATCCTCAGCGGCCACTGGACTTCCGACGGCGAAATGAGGGAGACCGGCCTCGTCTCGCTGCGCTGGCTGCTGGAGGCGCAGACCGCGGAGGGCGGACACTTCGCGCCCATCGGGTGCCACGGATTCTGGGCGCAAGGCAGCGAGCGGGCGCGCTTCGACCAGCAGCCGCTGGAAGCGCACGCCATGGTTTCCGCCTGCCTCGAAGCCTACGCGGTGACGCGCGACGAATACTGGCAGACGGCCGCGCGCCGTTGCTTCGAGTGGTTCCTCGGGCGCAACGACCTCGGCCAGCCGCTCTATGATCCGACGACCGGCGGCTGTCGCGATGCCTTGCTGCAAGATCACCTCAACCAAAACCAGGGCGCCGAATCGAGTCTTGCCTTTTACCTCTCGCTCGCCGAGCTGACTCGCGCCGCCGGCGTACAAACCTCCCTCCTCCAATCATGCGCCGCCTGACCCTTGACCCCACCAGCGTCACCCTTCGACCGAACAGCGCACGCGTGCTCATCCGGGCGTTCATCCCCGGCGACAATGCGCGCACGGTCAATATCATCGGCCGGGCACTCGCCCTGAGCGAAGCGGAAATCGAGGAACAACTCGTCGCCGTGACCGAGCAGTTCGGCAGCCGGCATTTGAATCTTCGCACGTTCTGGCTACGCCACTTCGAGCGCGTGAAGGCGCATGTCTTCAGCGGGCGCCCGTTCTCCGAGGCCCGCCAGCTCTACATCGGCGCGCTTTTCTCCGGCGAGTATGCGTTCGAAGCCGCGGCGCTTTTCAATCCCTCGATCGTGCCGCACCCGGATCAGTCGGGCCTCGCGGAGGGCGAACTCCGCTTCATCATGAGCCTCCGAGCCACGGGCGAAGGCCACATCTCGTCGATCGAGTTCCGCACGGGCATCCTCCGCGCCGATCACGCAGTCGCCATGGAGGAGCCGTCGCGTTTTGTCACCGCGCCGAAGCTCAATCCGAACCCGACCTACCTGAAGTCCATCTTCCTCCACAAGCTGATGGAAATGGGGTTTGAGAACGACTGGTCCGGCGCCGTCATGTCGTCGCTCGGCGATGAGTTCACGCTCAGCGAACTGGACGCGGCCGTGCGCCGTGCCGCGTCGGGCTCCGGCCCCTTGCCGCGCGAATCGCAGCGTACCGCCGAGTGCGTGCGCTGGCTGGCGCAATCGAACTACGAGGTCCACTTCGATCCGTCCGTCGCCGTCTCCGAGCGCATCATCTTTCCTGTCTCCTCGAACGAGAGCAACGGCATGGAGGACGCGCGCTTCGTCCGCTTTGTCGAGGACGATGGTCGCGTTCTGTACTACGCGACCTACACCGCGTACAACGGCCGCGCGATCCTGCCGCAACTGCTCGAAACCGAGGATTTTCTCAACTTCAGCGCCGTGACGCTCAACGGCAGCGCGGTCCAAAACAAAGGCATGGCTTTGTTTCCGCGGCGCATCGCGGGCCGCTACGCGATGATCTCGCGCCAGGACGACGAAAACCTTTTCCTTATGTACTCGGACAATCCGCATTTCTGGAGCGACCCGCATCTCTTGCGCCGGCCCAGTTACGCCTGGGAATCGGTGAAGATCGGCAACTGCGGCTCGCCGATTGAAACGGAAGCGGGCTGGCTGGTCATCACCCACGGCGTCGGTCCGATGCGCAAATACTGCATCAGCGTTATCCTCCTCGATCTGCACGATCCTTCCAAAGTGCTCGCCGAACTCCGCGAACCGCTCCTCCAAGCCGTCGGTGCGGAACGCGAGGGTTACGTCCCCAATGTCGTCTATACCTGCGGCGCGCTGCTCCACCGCGGACGGCTCATCCTGCCCTACGGCCTGAACGACACCGCCACCACGATCGTCACCATCGCGCTCGACGAATTGCTCGCGGCGCTGACACCCTGTGCTTAGCGCGTTGCCTCGCGCTGCCCGCATTTTCGTGATCAGCCATTAGAGCAGCCCCACGGGAGCGGTTTATCGCTTCGCCGCTGGGGCGGGAATATTTTTGAAACGCTGGGTTAGTTCGACGAGTGGGCCTTCGACGCCGAGGCGTTCGAGGCTGCTCGCGCCGACGAAGCCGACGCAGTCGGTGTGCTGGTTGACGTAGGCGGCGTCTTCGGGGGTGGCGATGGGGCCGCCGTGGCTGAGGAAGTAGATGTCTTTGCGCCCCGTGCTGCGCGCGCCTTCGATGATCGCGGTGGTGCGGCGCACGGCGTCGTCCATGGAGACGACGGCGCTGGTCACGCCGATGCTGCCGCCGACGGTGGTGCCGACGTGGGCGATGATGGCGTCGGCACCGACATCGGCCATGGCCCTGGCCTCCTCGGCGGTGGCGACATAGACGATGGTGAAGAGGTCCATGCGGCGCGCGAGGCCGATCATGTCGATTTCCTTTTGCACGCTCATGCCGGTCTCCTCGAGGACACGCCGGAAGTGGCCGTCGATGATGGTGTGGGTGGGGAAGTTGTTCACGCCGCTGAAGCCCATGTCCTTCACTTTGCCGAGCCAGTGCCACATGCGGCGGCGCGGGTCGGTGGCGTGGACGCCGCAGATGACGGGGATTTCTTCGACCGTCGGGAGGACTTCGTATTCGCCGATGTCCATCGCGACCTGATTGGCGTCGTCGTAGGCCATGAGACCGCAGGTCGAGCCGTGACCGCTCATGCGAAAGCGCCCGGAATTGTAGATGATCAGGAGATCGGCGCCGCCGCGTTCGATGAATTTGGCGCTGATGCCGGTGCCGGCGCCGGCGGCGATGAGGGGCTCGCCTTTGGCGAGCGCGGCGTCGAGGCGGGCGCGGACTTCCTGCCGCGTGTAGGGGTTTCCTTTTCCAGTCCAGGGGTTGGGCATAATCGGAATTTCAGATGGGGATTGCAGTTCGCCGATTGGAGGGCAGTCGCGGGCGTGAGGAAAGCCTTTGTGCTTTTTCGATAGCGGGTGGTGGTTTGAAGAAGAGGAGCTTTCACCAGCGGGAAGCCCCAGGCTCGTCTTGCGAAACGTGCCAAGGGATTTGAACTCCGGGTTTCCGTGAGCGCGGCCATTTTCCGGTGCGGCCGACTTTCTATGCGCTCCCAGCTCCGCCCGCAGCGCGGTCGCGCGAGCTCGGGATGGCGGGCCTTTTTACTTCCTCCGCCCGCCTTCCCGTCAATCTCGCTTTGCCCCGGTGCTTGGCGTGTGATACCGCTACGGCTCCATGTTCCACGCTGGCGACTTCAGGTTCTCGAATCCATTGCGACCGCAGCCATGATGGACCGCGTCGATTCCTACCAGATCGGATTTCTGCTGGGCGCGGTGCTCTTCATTCTCTTCACCTTCTGGCACGGCTGGCGGCTGGGCATCGTGCGGCAGGCCATCAGCATCGTCGCCCTGGCCACGGCGTATGTGATCGGCTATTTCGGCGGCGGCACCCTGGGCTCGCTGCTCTCCCGGTTCGTCGATTTTCCCGAGCGCGCGGTGGCGGTGGCGAGTGCGGCGGCGCTCGGGCTGATTGTCTATTTGTGCATCGTCCTCGTCGGAGCCATCGCCTTTAAAAAGACCTCGCAACAAAGCGTCGGGCTCGTGCGCCTCGGCTATGGCATGGCGGGCGGAGTCCTGGGCGGGTTCTACGGGATCTTCCTCGTCTGGATCATGATCCTCGCCATCCGCCTGCTCGGCAGCGTGGCGGAGACGCAAATCGCCGTGGCAAAAAATCCGCGCCTGTCCCTCGGCAAGCCAACGCCCACGCCGACTCCTTCGCCCACGGCGCCCAATGCCATGGTGCGCGGCATCGCCCATATGAAGCAGTCGCTGGAGCAGGGGACCGCGGGCGCGATGGTGCAACAGGTCGATCCCATTCCCGGGACGCTCTACACCATCCTCCACAAGCTCGGCAGGATGGTCTCCGACGACAAAAGCGTGGACCGCTTTCTCAACTATCCCGGTGTGAAACCGCTGCTCGATCATCCGAAGATCGCGGCCCTGCAAACCGATTCCGACATCACGCGCGACATCATCAATCGGAACTACTTCGCGCTCATTCGCAATCCGCGGATCATCTCCGCGGCGAATGACACCGAGATCGGCGAACTGATGCGGAAGTTTGAATTCGAGAAGGCGCTGGATCACGCCATTCATCATCCGGAAAAGGACACCGCCCGAACCGGCCCCAGCCCCTCCCGCTAAATGCCCAACTACATCCCCACGATCGGCCTCGAAGTCCATGTGCAGCTCAAGACTCGCAGCAAGATGTTCTGCGGCTGCCCGGTCGAGTACGGCGCGGCGCCCAACTCGCACACCTGTCCGGTGTGTCTCGGCTATCCCGGCGCGCTGCCGGTGATGAATGAGGAGGCGCTGAAAATGAGCGCGCTGACCGGCTTGATGCTCGGCTGCGCGGTTCCCGACATCTGCAAGTTTGACCGGAAGAATTATTTCTATCCGGACATGCCGAAGAACTACCAGATCACGCAGTTCGACCAGCCGATCTGCCAGGGTGGCGCGGTGCCCTTGCACGACTTTGCATATCCGAAGGACGTGCAGAAAAGCATCGCCCATCCGGGGAAGAGCGTGCGGCTCACGCGGATTCATCTGGAGGAGGATGTCGCCAAGTCGCAGCACTTCGAATCGAGCACCGGCATCGACTTCAACCGCGCCGGCACGCCGCTGATGGAGATCGTGAGTGAGCCCGAGATCGAGACACCGGAAGAAGCGTTCGCGTATCTCACCGCGCTCCAGCAGATCCTGATCTACGGCGGCGTGAGCGACGCCGACATGGAGAAGGGCCAGCTTCGGTGCGATTGCAACGTCAGCGTGCGGCCCGAGGGGACGGCCGAACTCGGGGTGAAGATCGAGATCAAGAACATGAACTCGATCAGCGGCGTGCGGCGGGCGCTGGCTTATGAGATCGAGCGGCAAATGCAGGCGGTGGAGCGCGGCGAGAAGCTCATCCAGTCCACGCGCCGCTGGGATGACGATGCCGCGCAGACCTTCCAGATGCGGGTGAAGGAATCGTCGCACGACTATCGCTACTTTCCCGATCCCGACCTGCTGCCGGTGGACACGCGCGCCTTCATGATGGAAGTGCGGACCAAGCGCCCGGAGTTGCCGGGTGAAAAGCGCGACCGCTTCGTGCGCGACTTCGGCGTCACGGAGTACGACGCCAGCGTCCTTGCCAGCGACAAGGAACTCGCGGAATACTTCGACGCCGCCGCGAAAGGCGCGCGCAAGCCGAAGAACGTCGCGAACTGGATCATTAACGACCTGCTCAGCGCGCTC